>MDTB01213301.1_pt1 | contig 29799 bp, 16 predicted proteins | sample 811161 | NCBI WGS metagenome assembly MDTB01 (sample SAMN05326650, study PRJNA326480) | marine metagenome | isolation source: seawater | place: Mediterranean Sea | collected 2009 | reverse complement strand
GGAGCCTTGCATTTACAGTTAATAATTGCTATAGAAATGTGTACTCTAATTCGTCCTCCGCGGTGTCAATACATAATCCAAGCAATTTCTCTGTCACGAGAATCGATCTGCAAGGTCCCGGCGTGACAAATTCTAATGCAAGCGCTTCCTCGATTTCTTTGGCTGCTCTAGATGCTAGCGTTACAGATCCACACACTCTTCCTTTACATGTTACGGCCTCATTATCATTTGGTCAGGCATCATCTATTCCATCTTCTTCTATAGCAGGTGGAACTCAATACAACGCATCCGTGCAGAGCACCATTCAACACCCCTTAAAAACAAATGGGTCTTTATCCGCTCAGACAAAAGCCAATTTCTTAGTTTTTAGTGGCAGCAATTCCAGCAACGCGAACACACAAGAATATTTTGTGCAAGAAGTGTATAGAATTAGATCTGGGAGTTATGCAAATCAAGCTAGCACAACTCAAACCCCATGGGATTCCTCTATTTCTGTGAATGACAATGCAGGAAATGCATCTTATGCAACAGGGCTGCTGGTTTACAACAGCAAGCTTATATCTCCGAAGAAAGGGCCAGTTTCTGGTGATTTCAGGGATGTCTCAGAAGGGGGAGACCTGACATCGCCCCTAGGTAATCCAAACTATTCATCCCTTACAAATTCTACTCGCCACTATATTAGACACTTCAAGAACAATACAACTAACGATGTTCCTCAGGTTACAATTTCCGTCCGTGGCGATGCAACATTGGTTGCAAAAAATGGTGCACATGCAGCGGCCCTAGGAGCCAATAAAAATTGTATGGTTCAAGTAAAAATTCCTGGCAAAACTGGCTGGCTCGATACCGCAAGAGCTTCAGCTGGTTCTGGTAATACTAACAACGGTGACGGTGGACTTTCGGGAGATTTAGATCCTACAATAGACGGAAGCGGTAATTCTAATATCTGTACATTCAATGGTGAAACAGTGGATGGTACAGTTTCTGGAGCTGAATACATAATTGTAAGCATTATTGCTGACGAGAATTGGACCGGTTACGTTTCCAGAATCACGGTTTCTTATAGTTGATAGATTATGGCAGGAAAAACTAATTACACAGCTACATTATTTGCCCAAAAGAAACTTTTAGGTAAAGCCAATACCTCTGTTGCGAAATCAGATTCACAGGAAACTATTGGCTCTAATATTCAGGTCGGCGCTCAAACAATTTTTGGCGAAGATATTCCCGATTCTCCTGAGCAGTTAATCTATACCTTGCAATCTGCATCCGTTGGTTCCAGCCCAACTGTCGAATGGGTGCAATTTGATATTGAGGCAATATCTGGTACGACTTATGATGCAAATGATTACGATGCAGATGCACAAGCACAGTCCGCAGGCGTTCATGCGTATAAATTAAAATTGACCGGCAGTTATCAGACACTGTCTTCCAATAGTAACAAGGGTAACGGTGTTTTCAACAATGGAAAGTCGCTGTTTGAAACATTGGGTGCGTGTCAGATTGTTCCACCTAACTTTTCCGGCGATGCACCAAATCCTTACATTCTGAAATTGTACAAGGACACTCCATCCGAAGCCAATGAAATCCCGTTGCTTGATGAAATTGATTGGTCTATTGATTATTATAACGGAATCCTGTTTGTTCAGGACTATGATGGTTCAAAAATTCCAAAATTTGCTCGCGGTTTTATCTATGTTGGTGCAATGCTTTCTGCCAGTCTTGGTGGCGGCGGCGGCGGTGCAGGAGATATTACTGCCGTAACTGCAGGTTCTGGCCTTACTGGTGGAGCTACCTCTGGTGCAGCAACATTAAACGTTGGTGCTGGAACTGGTATTACCGTCAACGCAAACGATGTATCGACCAATGATTCTCAAATCGTACACGATAATTTATCTGGTTTTGTTTCTAACGAACATGTTGACCACTCTTCCGTATCTATTACGGCTGGCTCTGGTTTGACGGGAGGTGGTGATTTAACTGCGACCAGAACTTTAACTGTCGGTGCTGGAACTGGAATAACCGTCAATGCAAATGACGTGGCCATCAAGGATTCTATCGTTGCAACATTAACAGGTTCAGAAATGACGTCTCAATTTATATTGACGTCAGATAATGCAAAAATAACAAATGGAAGAGTATTAACGGCCGGTGACGGTATATCTATTTCTACTGCCAACCCCAGGCAGATAACCATTAGTTCAACAGGCCTAGCCTCAAGAACAAAGGCCTTTTACGACATCACGGGTTCACATCCCGCAAACTCAGTTTTAGACTTCCATGGCGTTAATTTTTCCAATAGTTTGTATGACTTTAATAAAATAGACGTTTTTGTCAATGGCCAATCTATGAGAAGCGGATCTTCTCATGATTATGTACTGCAACCTACGGGATCTCTGATGTTTTATTTTGATCTCGAAGCGGGTGACGTAATTCAAACGACACTCTTTTAATGATAACAAGTAGCTAAGTAAGTTTTAGCGATATACTTATAACCAAAGTAGCGAGAATATTTTCAATGATTTATAAAACATCAGACTTATCAATTGCCGCCTTTTTAATGATGAAAGGTGTGAAATTGCTCAACGCCGAACGGGCCCCTAACGGCCAATTCATGTTTGAATTTGATGATCCAGAGAGTAGGGGAGTTCAGTACGCGATAGAGTTCGCAGGTTCCGATTGTGCAGTTTATGACAATCACGTCCGCAATCTAAAAAAAATCCTTTATCGTAACTAATTCTCCCCCGAAAAGAATAGTTAGTAACTGTTAGAGCCGTCCGGTTAGATAACGTGTTCTTGTTAAAAAGAACAGTTAGGTCTCTTACGTTTTGTTAGTGTAACAACAAAAAAACAAAACCTTTTAGGAGAAAAATAAATGGCTAATCCCAAAACACAACTTAAATTGATGCAGATTTCAGGTTCCTTATCAGAATCTGCTTCAAAGGTGAGTCATGCTCATCAGATTGCTGATACCTCATTGCAGGGTCTTCTCAATTCTGTTGTAACATCACTCAAAGATATCCAAGGTGCGGGTTTCTACAACTCCACCATAGCGACGCTGAAGGACGACGATGGTAATGCAAGAATTGCATATGTCAAAGACGCAGCGTTTAAAGTCAAATCAGAAGATGGAACTGTAGATGCTTTACAAGTAGGTAGCACAGGAGCTGACGCAACCGTAAAAGCGGCTGACAACGTTAGACTTGCTTCTGATTCCGCTGTTCTTTCATTAGGCGCGGGTGATGATGCAACCCTTACGCATGATGGTACAACTGGTTTGATCATCGCAGCTACTCCGATCTCTATAGATTCTACAGGAATCTTGGATCTTAACTCAACTACTGGTGACATTAATTTCCAAGATGGCGGTGTGAACCAGCTTGCTCTTGACCTTGATGGTACCAACGGCGAAGTTATCATGAAACTCATGGTTGACTCTGACGACTTTGTCTTCAAGCAGTTCGATGGTACCGAAGTCTTCCGTGTTGAAGATAACGGAGATTTCGACATTGCTGGTGGACTTGGTGGTTCAGGTGTAACTGTTTCAGCTGCTGGTGCTATTTCTGCAGATGGTAGAATTATCACAGATGATGCTACTAACGCTACTTCAACAACTGATGGTTCTATTCAAACTGACGGTGGTTTAAGTGTTGCCCTTGATGCTGTTATTGGTGACGATCTTTTCCTTCTTTCTGACTCTGCGGTTTTGAACCTCGGTCTCGGAAGTGACGTTAAGATTACTCATGATGGTTCGACCGGTGGTACTCTTTCCGCTGCTGGCAAGATGGACATTACAGCTGGTGCTGCTTCAACCTTCAAGGCTTCTGCAGGCAACCTTACTGTTCAGGCCGACGCTGCAAAGTTAATACTTTCTGGTGCTAGTGGCGCTGATTCCGTACATGTACTATCTGATATGACGGTTAATGGAGCTACTCTTTTGACCGGAGCTGTCACAATTAGTGGTGGTCTAGATGTCAACGGTACTGTGACTACAGTCGATACCGCAAACCTTTTGGTTGAGGATGAATTGATTGTATTGAACAGAGCAAACACTGAAGCCCCTGCAAAGGACCAAGGAATTGTTTTCCAGCGTGGTAATGGTTCAGCCATTAACATCGCCAACAAAGCACTTATCTGGGACGAAAGTGACGATGTCTTTGCTTTTGCCGATACTAACGATGAAGATGGTACAACTGCTGGAAACGTTGACATCGATGGCTATGCTGGCCTTAGGGTTGGTGCCCTTCAAGCTACTGGTTTGGATCTCAGCGAAGGAAATATCACGAATGGTGGTGACATCAACGCTGATCGCCTTTCAATTGATGATGCTGCTCAGGGCTTAAAGGTCGACGCCACTGGTGCTGACAATGGTACTTTTGAAATCATTATGGAAGACGGTGATGCAGATGCATTGAGTGTCAAAGATTCAGGTGGAAATGACTTCTTGGTTGTTTCGACTGATGCTGGTGAAAAAATCGCCACCAAGAAGCTTCTTGATGTCGGTGCACATGTAAACTTCTCAGTTGCTGGTGAAAACTCATTGAGTATTCCCGATGCTCAAGCAGATGCTTTGACAATCAAGGAAAACACCAACTTCTACATGAAGTTTAACACTTCCAACGGTTCCGAAGAAGTAAGCATCCATCAGAACCTAAACCTTAGTGACAAGAATATCACCAATGTTGGCGACATCAATGCAGATTCTATCTCTGTTGACGACGCTGCAGAAGGTCTTACGATTGACTTCTCGGCTGCTAATACCACTAAATCTAAGATTCTTCTTAGAGATAACATGGCAGAAGCGCTCACTATCGATGAAGGTTCTAACTCTTACCTGAAGATGATCACAACTGATGGTGGTGAAAGAGTCGACATTCTCAAGTTGCTTCGGCTCACTGGAAATGTAGACTTTGCAACAGCTGGTGAAAACTCGCTTAGTATCCCAGACGGTCAGTCTGATGCTTTGACCATTAAGGAAAGTGGAAACTTCTACATGAAGTTTGACACTACTAACAGTGCTGAGCAGGTTGAAATGCACAAGCTTCTAGATATTGGCGCTAGCGTTAATTTCTCAGTCGCAGGTGAGAACTCAATGAGTATTCCAGACAATCAATCAGATGCTCTTACGATCAAAGAAGACACCAACTTCTATATGAAGTTCGTAACTTCTAACACGGCCGAGAGAGTGCAATTGTTGCAGCAAACAGAATTTAGAGGTAATGGAAACTCTGCCAAAGGTAAGATTTCATTGTTTGACCTTGATGATTCTGCGAATGTGACCCTTCAGTCTCATGATGTGTCTGCAACTTACACCTTGACTCTTCCTGCAGCTGCCCCAACTGCAAATCAGATGCTTCGAAGTGATGGTTCTGGTAACCTAACCTTTGTTGACTCTGTTGATGGTGGCCGCGCAAGTAAGATTGTGGCTCCGGTTTCTGCATCGATTACTGCAGCCCAAATGGCTTCTGCCAATCAGGGTTTCACGATCAATGCATCCTTGAACCACGACGAAGGTGCTGGTGGTGATGAAAAGCTTGACATGTTCGTGAACGGTCAGCTGCTCACTTCCGGAACTTCTGCTGCTAACGGTGATTATAAGATTCACGGTCTTACTGCCGATCAAGGTGGTCCTGATGGTGCGGTCTTCTTCTTCGACTTAGAAGCTGGAGATATCATTACTGCTGTGACTTATAGCTAAGATTTAGTTTAAGGCAATATTTTGGCGCAGGTGTTTTACACCTGCGCCTTTTTGTTTAATTTTCAAAAAACTTTAAGGAGAATAATGTGTCACTTGAAAAAACGATTAGTCAAGAAATTCTAGAGCTGCAGGCCGAATTGTCGAAACTGAATGATGCAGTTTCTTACAGCTCTGACATATTTGCGAAATGTAGGGCTTCTGCGGCCCAGAATTTTGAAAAGGCGAATCTTTCTCAATCTTATGACGAGAAAGTGGAAATCTTAGCAAAGGCCATCCAGGAATCTTTAACGTTGCAAGAGTCATCCCTTCTAGCATTGGTGGCATCTATAACCAGCCTAAAAGATAAAATTGAAGTGCTAGAATCTGTTGTCGAAAAGAATTCCTTGGTTGAGGAATCGAAAAAAAAAGACAGTAAACCTGGTGGAACAGAACAAGGAGCGTCGCTTCCGTAATAGCTGGAAAACTCGTGAAAAGGTAGGAGAACGTCCAATAGGAATAAGAAAACAGAGGGACCTTGCAAAATCCTTAAGGGATACGACTAAATAGCTCCTGCTTTTTTCTACTAAAGCATATTTATTATCGGGAGAAATTGCAATGGCAGGTATTCTAAATCCAAAAGAAAGAATTATGGATGTCATACTGACAACCAAAGGCAGACTTGACCTAGTTAATGGTCGTCTAGACGTTAAGTATGCATCCTTTACAGACCATGGTTGCTTTTACGAAAATGATGGTACTAATGTCGCATCACCCACTGCCCACCGGCTGATGTTTGAGGCATTTTCTAGTGACTCTGCTGACATTATTATTCCGGAAACCAACAACATGGGAAACCTGGATTATAGGCTGTCCACTACTGGATCTATGTTTTCCAATGGAAAAATGTATCAAAGGTTGCACCCTTCTTCCAGCGTTTATGTTCTACAATCCGGCTCAGTGAATCTTTACGATGGTATGGCAACTACAATGAGCCAAAGCTTGGTGAAATTTGATTACTTGAGCACCATCGGAACGATAGAACCTGACACAGAAGGCCGTGTTTTCCAGTGCGCACCATCTACATTTACTTATGACCAAGTCAACCCTCCTGCTTCTGTGGATTCTTTGAAACCAATGATGTTCGATGACAGACTTACTACGCTCTGGAATTACCAATATTTACCACCTATTTCTAATGAAACAGGAATAGAATCAGAAATAGGTAGTTACCCACAGCTAGTGTCCGGTTACGCAGATAATTTCGAAGACCTAAGAAAAACAATTAGGTCCGGAAGCCAATATCAGTCTGCAAATTTTTCAACCGTTAGTTTTGATAACAACATCATAGGCCAAGTTTTCAAATCTGGAGAGTCTGCAATGGGTAAGCTTATTGCCATAGATGCTGGCGAATATTATGACGAGCTAAAGAACCCGATCGCTAGGATATTTTATCTAGGCAACATATACACGGACTCAAATGGAATCAACAAATTTGGAAGGGAGATCTCCCTTATTTTCACCAACGTGACAGGTTCAGACCCGGGCTCTAATGGATCTGCAGCCGGATCTTCTGGTGGATCCTCAGCTGGATCTTCTTCTGAATCTACTGGTGGCGGTTCCAGTTCTTCCACAAATGGATCAAGCGGATATTAGGGAGTTTTTGAATGGCATTTTTTAGGTTAGGAAAGAAAAAGAAAACAACGAAGAAAAAGAATAAGACAGGTCGTAAGTCTCGATCTTCTTCTTCGAAGAGAACAACTCGTGCCGAAAGAAGAAACAAGAGACAGGATAGGAGACAGAACCGCAAAGAAAAGCGGCGTAAACGTAGGGGTAAAAGAAAAGAGAGGAGAAAGAGCAGAAGAGCCAAAATGAAGAAGTTCGGTAGTGACACAATCGATAGGTTGTTAACTGGAGAACCAATTGTAACCGCTATCGTTAATGAAATTAAAGACGAAGTTCAAGGAAAAAACACCCTTTCTTCAGTTGCAAAAGCCAAAAATGGAGGCAAAGGCTCCAGGCATCCTGGGCTACAAGCATCCGCAAATAGAAGGGTCGGATCCCGCGGCATTTCTTCACAACAGACGTCTCCGTTGGTTTCGGCTTTGGCAAATCGAGCCACCGGAATCGGGAGTGTCCTACAAAACAAAACTCCTGCCGAAACCAGTCCTTACGTAATCACATATCTAGGTCCAAAGTTACCATCACCTTCTTCATATAATAGGGACTCCAGAACCTCCGTTAGTTCCCGAAAGCAAAATCCTTTTGCGGGACAGACATCTACCTTGGGCGGCTTTGCTTCAACAACATCCTTGACTCCATCTGCTGGATCTTCTGCTTTAAGGGGTAGAAATACAAGGATATCAACATCAGCTCAAGGTCTTACTTACGGCACCTCTCAGATAAAAACACAGGAGGTCTCAATAGAGTTTCCCGCAGATTTAGAACTAAGAAAAACAGTTTTTGTGTATTCGGTGTCTGCAAATTCTTCTTTAGCAACATCTTCTTCTCAAAACAGGGGTAACAGACGATCTAGTGGAGTCAGAAATAGAGGCAATACAAGGTCGATGAGTGTCTCTGGTCGAAGAAAGACAATGTCCCCAAATGAGCGAAGAGCAAAGTCCTTAAATAAGGCTAGATCATCCGCTAGCTCATCCTCTAGGGAATTAATAGAGACAATAACAGTTACCGAACAGCTGATGTCTACTTCCACCACTTTGGAAATTCCCGTAGGTAACACAATTGTCCTTAAGTACGAAGACGGTTCAGTTTTGGATGATTTCAACAATCAGCTCCCATCGAATTATTACAAATACGATTCGTTGCAACCCCTGGAAAAATTCTATCTTAGGGATTTTATTGATCAGGGAGAGTACATTCTAGATGTCATTACATCTGTAGAAAATCCAATTAGGGCGACATTTAGTGAGTTCACAAAAATGTATCAGTCTATTCAGGGCGCAGAAATGATGAGCTTAAGGTCTACTACTCAAGAAGATTACAGTATCATGAAGGCCGATTGGGATAATGCAATCATACCATCAGTAGAAATTCTCAGTCTTAACGCATCTTCGGCAACTGGCCAATGGACACCAGCCAGGGTTATAAATGACGAATCTGACACTATTGTCGATGCTGATGGAACTCACAAAGCGTATCGGGCTATCCCTGTTGTTGATGACAATTACATTTTTGATTATGATCAGACCGAAATTAACGAAGATGAAACTCAACCCGGGTGTACCTTTACATGTGTTCAAGCTTCTGACAATGGTACCATTCAATCTATAGACATTTTCTTTGGTGATATGACTAACAAGACACCAATGTTATCAGTCCGGATTGAGGTCGGCGGAGAAGTTTTACAGGACACTATCAAATACATTCCTACAACCTATTCTTCTGGTGAAGGAAACGTTAAAAACGAACAGATGGTTGCTACCGTAAAGTTCGACGCATCTATGGACATTTTTGATGTAATAGTCAGGGCCCATGCGGACACACAGAAAGACGCAGGATCTGATTTTGTTGAATATCGAGAAACCATGATAACTTATCCTGCCCTCTATTCTGATAAATACAAAGTTACGGGTGTCGCCATAGGCACCGACGAAGATGGTGACACAAAGGCTACAATTTCTCTAAAAATTCCGTTTGGCGATCTTTGGGTACCCAAGGATCAAAAAGATCCATACAATAGGGAAGAAATAGAGGAAGCAGTAAGACTTAGAAAGAAAGTGGTATCCCTGGTAGTCACAAGGACAGAGGGTGTCATTGTCACAAGAATGGGCCCATTCATGATTAATGGTAATATGATTCAGCAAGTAGAAAATGGCGTGGCATTTATGACATTCGGAGACGTTTCAAATGCACCAAACATAGTTGTTGAACGAGTTAATCAAAGCACGGGTGAGTGTATAGTTTCCTTTAAAGAAACGGAAGATATTTTGGCAGCTTTTGATGCAGAGGCCCCTGTTCCTGATTCGATGTGCAAATATTACTACAATCTTTCCGTTGATACTGTTGGCGTCGATTACTGTTTAAGACATGCTGGTGAATCAATTACTCGTGTCATGACAGCTACTGAATCGCGACGAAAAAAGTTGTATGATCCATGGGTATTTGAACACCCTTTGTTTTTGAAGCACAATACTCATCCACCGAAAAGACAGGATCAGATGATGACGAATAGGGAACACGTGGTATATTCTATGGAACCCAATCATACGCCTTACACGTCGACAAGCACGGCATCTACTACCGACATGAAGATGGCCTTAACGATTCCCAATATTTCTCTTAAGTGGCTTTACTCGGTTGAAGAAAAAAGCTCTATATTTCTAGACATCATGGCACATCCATATCTAGAAATAGAGGTTCAGGCAGAAATGGGTATAGAGAATTCATGTATTTGGGCCAAGCTTTTTGTTTACATTGGATCTCAGTGGGTAGAACTTGCACAATTCCACCCTCAAGAAAACAAGAATCTTTATTATGACTATTTTAGCCCATGGTGGTTTTTTCTACAAAAAGAATGTTTGGAAGGTACAGACTCGATTGTTTCCGATGAGATAAAGTACCAAGTAGTGTATTATACTAGGTCTAATCCAGCAGTTCCATATACGAATGAAGGAATTTATACTATAGAGTCTTCAGGCCAGTTGTTCTCCACGTGGGGAGCCGAATCTGCAGCTGTAGATTCCGGCCTTGGAACTAAGGAAAATGCTCAGGCTGCATTCCTAGAATCTGTTATTGGTTCGTTTTCGCCTCAGATAGTTGCGTCTTCTGTAGGTTCAATTTCTATGGTTAGAAAGACATCTAATTCAGCCATCGCCACCGTTGCTACACAGCCGTCTTTGCTTCCCACTTCCGGAGGTTTTAATACAACTTCCCAATCTTCCGTAAATGCCGTCTCAGCCGGGACCTCTGCTTCATCGGCAGCTTCTGATCAATCCTGGTGGGAAAAATCAAAAGATCGTCGAAAAAAGAGAAGGGCAAACGTAATGAAGTCACTTAAAACGGCATCTGCACGAAGGGGCGGGATTTTTGGAAAATAGATATTTATCCCTAAATGTAAACCGTTTAAGTCAACTGTGTATAATAGTTTAAGAGAATAAGTTATGTCAGATTTATATGAAACAACCAACAGAACATCCTTTGTTACCACTTTAAAAGACAACTGGTATCGCGCTTCAGGATTATACGGGGACACCCTTTCTTCTGTCATGAATGATTTAGATGATGCTGTTAACGCTGTCGTACCAGATGCGTCGCCTGGATCTAACTGGGCCCAGCGGGATTCGGCCTACAGGGATGGTGGTGGTACTATTGAATATGCCATTACCGGAAACACGGCAACAATGAAATGGCGACCTTCATCTACTCCGTTGGCATACACGGAGATGTACTTGCTTGAGTGGACTCCACCCATTTATGTTCAAGGTGATCTGGCCATCGATGGTACGATTACATGTACTTCGTGGTGGCAACAACCTGCTGACATTAGCTCTACCCCTCCAGTTGACCCTAACGATTTGATAGCCGATCTTGCAACTCCATGGATAGCAAAACTCGCGTATCCGGATGATTCGGAACAATCATCAGTATTTAGTGAATCAACGGTCGCCGGAGAAGAAAATTTAGTAGATACAGTAATTCAGCCAAACGATGCTTTGGCACCTCTAGGTGTTCATTCAGATCGACCAAGCTTAATTTATTCTGCCAGGGTTACAACTGACACCGACGATGGTACACCCGACATTTTTGATACCAACAGGGCTATTTACGTTGTAGAAATGCAAAACTGTTTAGAGAGCTTTCTTGGGATAGATGAAGATCTTAGGACACAGTTAGGAGCTCAGTGGTCAACAATGAGGGCAGATCTTCAGAGGTTTATTGACTTTAACTCCAGCATTTCGGAAACTCGGGAATCTCTTAAGGAGACCAGCTCTGCAGTAAAAGATGCCGGCGGTTATGGTGATGAATCAGATTTCTCAAATGTAGATGTTAACGGAAACGAGATCTTTGCAAACATTGTTTCCTCTATTAATTTTATGAGTACACGTTACATTCACACTCCCGCTGGTTCCGCCTTTGTTTCCCCTGTTGACAGAATCGAGGGAAAAATAGGTAGTCTCAAAACAGGGTTGCCCAGCAGCGCAAATGACAGACCATGGTCTGCAGCACAACGCTGCGCAGAAAAGTTTATGGAACAAATGGCAAATGGATCTTTTAGAGGATCCGGCGCCAAGGTCGAAGCCATCCTCGACGACCAGAAATCCACTGGAGATATGGCTCTCGACAACAGGTGGACATCGATAATGAATGAAACCTGGGGTCCTAATCACACTAATTCCGACTGGGCGGCTTGCACCAATGAATATGTTTACTTGATGAAAGCATGCGGTTGGAACATGAATACCGAAAGTTATGTTGCCAATGCCAATAATGCAGCTCACACCTTGTGGCAATTGTCCCTTAAGATATCCGACCCAAAGTTCTGCAATTCCCTTGGGTTACCTTCAAGAATAGAGCAATCAGAAACCCTTGGTATCTTCGATGATTTTATAGGGGAAGACCTTGCCGATCAAAGTTCGGACGTCTATAATTTTGAATTAGCTAGCAGCCTGTCCCAGCTCATGAATTTCAAGGCCACGTCTGGTGTAAATGTTGCAGCCTTAGAGGTTTCAGAGGCATCTACAATGACAGAAAACTATTCAAGTGGTTTTAAAGAGTGGTTTGTTAAACCTGTCGCTGCCGCACTAGAAGGCGAAGATTATGATTCTTCTGATTTTGACACCTGGAAAGAAAATTTTGACCAGGCGATTAAGGATTTAAAGACCGGGGCTCACTGTTACCTGACGGGTGGAGGCCCAATATTAATTGTCAATAACGTGTTTAGGACCGTTTTAGACATGGCTGATCAAGACATGAAGGCAGATCCGGATCAAGATGAACCCGGACCCCTGGGTTGTCAGTTGCTGGTTTCTCCCGACAATTCTAGAAGCTCTACATACGTTGGTTCCAACGGGGAGAGTGACTATTGGGGAGACCCAGATAAGACTTATGAAGATTATAGGTTTATCAATTATCAATTTATGATGCATATGCTCGGCCGCATGTCTTCTAACATGGGCACTCTAGGTTCAGTAATGGGGCAATCGAAATTGGGTTCTACTCAGATGTGGGAATTTTTTGGTCTTCAGTGTGGCAGTATCTTTGGAAACGCATTTGCCTTTGTTCCTCATTTTGATAAATGGTATGGAGGATGGATTGAGAGTAGAGCACACTATAACGAAATTACGTTACAGGCCGATGGTCCGTCCACGTCGTACCCTGCCGGGTTCCATCCATTGTATAATTCGTTTGCTTATAACCATTGGACTCAAGCAGGATATTCTACTTCTCCTTCAGAGGCGGCTAAACATTCAGGCGACAATGGTTTACGCCACATGGGGTGCCCCAGTGCTTTTCTTTGGGCTATGCCGTGGGATGCACAATCCCATGGAAATGCTTATTTTACCAATTGGAAGACTACTGGAGATAACTGGCAATCTAAATGGATTCCTCAGCATGTTCTAAGAACAAGAGTGTGTTATCAAGGTCTAGATAATGGAGATGTCTGGAATCCGGAAGGCGGCACCGACCATGGCGACAATTATCGAGAAGAGGTTCAAACCGACGAAGTGTATGATTGTATTATATTACGCCATGGCGGAGTCGGCCATGATAGAACCAATCAATTTTGGCAGCCTTGCGACATTGTTGCAGAAGGTGAAAGAAACAGAACCCTTGCTATACCAGAGCATAGTACCGGTTTGGCAAACCCTGCTTCTTACAGGGCCAGTGATGGCACCGCAGAAATGGACTGGTCTACTACACAGAACAACTGCCGCAATAGATTAGGGGATCTTTTTTATGGACCTCCTTTCTTTGTTAAGAACTTGCAGCCTCTATGCGACTATTATGAACATCACTGGGATATGGATGCTGGAGAATATGCGGACGCTCCGACTCGAATGCAGGAAGCATATCTTCCTGATAAGTGGTCGCAAAATCAAGGCAAGTCAAAGACTGGCTCTAGTAAATCTTATTGGGAGCAGTTGTGCAATCTGCATTGGAGAACTAACTGGGCACTTCCTAAACACTTTGTTTACATGAGACAATTCATGACTTCCCTGATAGATAGATTCATTATGAAAAACCTGGTTTGTGCACAAACCATGCTTCAAGAAAATGGGGAAACTCCCACAGTTTCAATAAATTCTATAGAAGATTTCAGACAACATCTAAAAGATTCATTAGGAAATGACGAAGGTGTTAAGGTATACCTCGCATATAGAATGCTGGCAGGCAGAGTGTTCATGAGCTTTATTAGAAAGCACTATCAATCTCTATCTTCTTACCATGACGATTTTAGAGTTTGCCAGACAGTCTATGGAAATATTGCCTTCAACGGACCGACGGAAATGCTTGATTATGGCAGAAACACTGGTGGGGATAGAAGCTTTATCGCCGGCTGGGATCCACACTTGCACGGTAATACAGGCGGCTGGGCCGGAGGCGGATACATGGTTCGTCTGACTGCAACCCAAGAATTTGCTAATGGTGTATTCACCTTAGGTGCTGGATATGCTGCAAAATTTACAGAAGATTACGTAAAGGCTCAACAACTATTTAGGGATGTCATCAATTTGACCACAGGCGAGCTAGAAGATTTCTCTACCGACGTTATCACTGCCAAGGATTACATTCCCGATGTGCTAGAAAAAGATTCTAGCAGGTATGGTGATCTTCAGGCTATTGATCTCTACGACTATCAGGATGGTACAATCATGGAAGGCGTACTTGCACTTCTAGCCCACACTATAGATCCTAACACCATGCAAACAGAAGTAGGAGGTCTTGTATCTATTACGAATTTATTGGAAATAGATCTAGAAACTGGCAGTACTTCTGCCGTAAGGGGCCCAGCTGCCGAAATTATGCAAGACATTCAAAGCTCGATGCAGCCCGGTTATGTTATAACTCAGTATCTTGAAAACCTAGTATCTTTTTACGACAATTTCCTTTCCTTAAGAGATGAAGCAGTTGTAAAGGCGGCAGAATACGTAGACTTGTTTGAATTACCTGGAATTGATGCTCAACAAATGGTAAATTACGGTAATTCCTATCAGAGAAACTTGGTGGCGTTTCAGAAAGATCAGAGTGACACCTCGAGTAACTATGGGTACATTCCATATAGACATACAAGGGTGGGGGGAGATGCCTTTGGTGCAGTCGTCAAGCATGTCATCACTCAGGTCGCGCATAGAGGAAACCCTTATTCTCTAGCAAAAGACACAGTCTTTTTTGGAGTAGGCGTTCCAACAAACTCAGTTCCAGATTACATACAGCACCCCTCTTTGTCTTCTATTATAGGCATAACTCGAGAGTATTTTAGTTTTGTCATTCCTTCATTTGTCTCAACACTGAATATAATGTATTACGATATGAATCTTTGGCTTGATCCAGCGGGTTTAAGTTCAATTGCCAATATGGTTACGGATGACGATGGAAACGTTACTTATTCTATTCCGGAAGATCCCACAGAGTGGGTTGAGAATGCAACATTTATTTACATTGAAAATGGGCAGTTAGAAAGGATGGATTATGAAACGGCGGAAGAGACAATCTTAGACCAGTTAGATGATAGTGATATTTGTTGGTATAATTTTTTGAAAGATCCAGAAACCAGCTCTGATTCAACGTCTTCAAGCCAGGGAACCACTAGAAACAAATGGCATTCCATATATGAACATGACGATGATTTGAAAAAAATCCCTGTGGATGTTCAGACAGGGGATTTGTATAACAGCGAAGGTTCTCGTAACAATGCGGCTGATGCGCTGGCAAAGCAAATTCTTCTTAATCACATTGTCAGTGCTTGCTTTGAGCATTATTACAAGCTTTTTGCTGGTCTTGAAGTTAACGAGCAGTGCTTTCCTACAGATTCCGAAAGCGTGTTAAAAATAATGATTAACGATTTTGCAAAAGACGAAGTATTGTCAGATCTTGGCGGTGCCGATGATGATGGTGTCCCAGATTTTTATAGTGAGTTATTTTTGTCAGATTCAATAAACACGAAAGGTACACTTGTTAGGGCAATCTCCCCAAAGATGTTCGACAGAGTCTTTCATGTACCATGTGTAATGGACGATATATGGTTCTACAGCCCCAAGGTTTTAGATGCAGCAGATTCCGGTCATACGAGTCTTACATATGATGATGTAGAAACCATGGTTGCAGATAAAGGCCTCGAATCACATGACGATTTCACTATAGGCTCTGACGAGATTGCTTGTGTAAGGTATCCAGAGCAAGATGAATCTCAAGGCGACGACCTGAATAATAATCTTTCAGGTGGTATGGAATTTTCCATCATTTATTCTAAGTTGGATAGGGGGTAAACAATGGCTAAGTTTGGACAGACTTATTCTTCTGAAACCGTGTTTCAAATTGGCACTGTTGGGCCTTCGCCCGTAACGGGAAGATTTATTTACAGGTACTATGAACCTGGCGAAGGTGAGGATGAAACCTTACTTTGGGTTGATCGATATTATTCTGCTGATGAAGCAGCTGTCAGGCAATTTTATATTAAAGGCTCGCCCAGGTATGTAGAGTTAGCCTTTGACAGAACTATGACAGATATGGTCCAAGGTCAAAATATGGTTCTAGCCGAGGCAGTTGGAGAATTGCTGGAATCTTATGATGATGCTGGGGAAATATGGAGGATTGGAGAAGATGTCTTTTCTGAAAACGATATTCAAAAAAATGGTTATGTTGGAATTGATTTCAACCCAACCCTTCAGACAGAAACCTTGCTTTCTAAGGTAGTCTCTCCTGCACAGTCTGTTTTTGACGCTTTCATGAATACAGCCAGCAACACCGCGGGCTCTGATTTATCTTTGACAGACACGGCACTTATTGACTCTAGTACCACTGTTACCGAATTAGAGCCTTCTACTGGGCAACAGATTCAAAAAGCTTCTGGAAGGATGCCTGATTTATCTATGCCGTCGATGCTCAACGACGATTTTATCTACGATGTCATGAAGGCCTCGGAGCTAAACACGTGTTTGGGTTTTGAAGAAAACATACGAAAAGATATAGGGTCGTACAAAACTTTACAGACCACGGCTCGTGCAACCAATTCTGTCAATACAATAGATCTTAATGGTAGAGATATTCTTTCGAATATTGAGCCTTTTGTAACCCTTCAAGGAGGAACTGATTACGATTTGTCCTCAAAAGGTTCAGGGCAGGTAAATCAAGTGATTGCAAACGGTGACTTTGCAGTTGTTGGTCATGCGGTTTTTAAGTACAGGATCGAGTCAGACGGTTCCGAAACATTTATGGATGGATACATTGTAACAGACCTAGAGTTTAGGGATTATTATGTTTCCTATGGAAGGTCATACGTCTATGACGTTAGAACCATCGTTGCATATTGCCTGGACTCAGAGGATACTGTTGAAGACAAGATCTATCTGTTCTATTCTACGGAAAACATCAGGTTGACTATACCTTGTCTTGAGACAGTTTCACCTTTGCCGCCAAAAGCACTTAGATTTTCTTATTATAGGGACGTTTTGAAAATTGAGTGGATGACAGCCCATCAAATCACTGAAGGTTCCGATGGTATAGGTACATTGACAAGAATGCCGGTTAAGGACATCAAAGGCTACCAAGTATTTTGCAGAACATCCCTAGACGAACCTTATCAGATCAAAAAATATTATCATTTTCATGATGGGGATTACCCGATTTATGCACAAGAAAGCATTCCTGCAGTCCTTAAAGAAAAAACTAACGGTGAAGTCTTAACTCACATGATGACCATAGAATCTAATAAAGGTTATTACTTTGCGATGTGCTCAATCGATGCTCACGGTAATTCTTCAGCATATTCTGAGCAAGTTTATGTTTATCATGACAAAATTAGCGGTAAATTAACTCAGAGACTGGTCTCAGATCCAGGTGCGCCTAAAGCTTACCCTAACATGAATTTCAAATCAAACATATTTAAAGATAGCATCCAATCCAGTTACTACAATAATCTGGAAATTGTGTATCATCCGGACATCGTAGATTCGGTCACAGTATCTTCAGGGTCAAGCCCAATTTACGCGATTCAATTAATTGATATTAGTTCTATGACAGATAAGGTCATAAATCTTGTCGTAAAGGCAAATGGCAGCACATAATTCTGAGGACAGGAATAATTAAAAAGACAGGAGAAATTAAATGGGATTTTTAGATCATAGCACCAACAATATTTTGGTTGATGCAGTCTTGACCGACTATGGCCGTCAGAAATTATCTGAAAGCGGCCAATTAAACATTTCGTATTATACGTTTGCTGACGACGAAGTAGACTATACTATCATTAAAAAGTATGGTCCAATCATCGGGAAGGAAAAAATTGAAAAAAATACGCCAATTTTTGAAGCTACAACGGCTAGCAGTTATGGATATAGATATCCGTTGCTGAGTAGCCCTGATGACATTACGGCTTACCCAATTTTGGCTTTGGCACAGAGCGGAGATGCATTGACATCAGATACAAGCACTAGAACTATTTCGGTTTCTTATACGATTCCGACAGGTGGAACTGCGATTGACTTGGTAGGTGCCAACCTTACACTGTATGTTAGCTACGATAACAGATTCGTTTCCTTAGATTCCGGTGGAAACGTTTTAACATCTGCACAAATGCCCGCAGGGCTAGTGGTTGGGTCAACAGATCAGTTTACGTCTTATGCGTCAATGACGTTAACAGCAGCGGGATCGACGTATACAAACAGTTTAGTGTTTAAGAGAAATAGCGGTGGTGTGAATTATACTTCACTTTTGACAGGTGGTGAAGTTTCGGTACCAGTAACTGTAATTGCCAAAACATCTGGTTTGAGAGCAACCGAATATTTATCTAGCACCTATACGACAACATAGTGGAGTTTCATAAATGAGTTACCAACAATTCAATAGCACAAATAAAACGTCGAGAACGTCTAATTTGAATCAGCTGATTGATATTATTCAGGAAGATGTTTCAGGATCTTCATCTAGGAGAAAATATCAGGTTTTTATTACGGGCGGAATCGGCCCGGGAGTAACCTCTTCTCTTTATCAAACGGTGTATGACCAAGATTTCTCTCTGCAGACTGCCAACCCCATGTTAGATTTAACATGTGGATTGTTTTTCAACGCAAACATTACCAATACAGTGTCTCAAGCCCCGGGCTTTTCAGCAACTGCAGGTGGGGATGCCTCTAAGATTTCTAGTACTACTAAATTGCTGTTCGCTTCTCAGAGTCTAATGATGAGAGAGAAAGTTAACGTGTATAGGCAATATTCATCATATTTGCTTGGAGATCCAGCAGCATATTTCTGGTTAGGTGGTACAACATACCCCGCCAACAAAGGTGTTGCCGCTGCTTCCACCACGGCCGAAGATAGAATTGATGAAGCCTTATTTCTTAACGTAAGAAGATTGTTTGCTCGAGATAAAATCAGAAAAGAAACATTTGCAATTCGCTTGTTTCAATCTGCTAGTATTTCTGGCTTCGATCATACAACCGCTGGATCATCACATGCTGCAACCCTACCAAATAGAACAGGTTCAAACCTTGCTCTAAATGGCGAGGTTCCACAAAACGAAACAGGGCATTCTGCAGCCAGTCCTTCCGGCGTTTTCATCGTTGCTGATATCGGGTCTAATACAAACTATCACCTCTCCCCGGCTGGCGATGTTTCTAGAATTTTGAATGCCTCCAATACCAATCAAGCTGTAGGTCTATTGTTCTACGATGCTGGAATAGCGGTTCTCGATATGAAGAAATGCTTTTTCCGAGATCAGCATGTTAAAGGCCTTATCGATGCAATGAATGGACAGACTCCTGTTTCAGGAGCAACAGGTGAGACGGGTAGATTCTCTGGACCTACTGGAACAACCTGGATCGGCTGTCCAGGCGGAGCAGACGGTGGAACTTGTGAGAATCCAAATGCCAAGTTTATTCCAGACTTTGTAGTTTCTGCATCTATGGACAACATTCTTGACCACGTTGCGACTACCAGGTTCGGTTCTGGTTCTTTGACGGCAATGGCTTTCCAAAATCAGACAAAGATTCAATCTAGAATCTTCTTCTGTAAGGCACCTTACAGTGATTTTAACTATAGTTCTAACCCAACATTCTCTAGTCCTACTGATGGTACTCTTAACGTTATCACCGATCCTTCGGATCCAGATGAAAGGTCTTTTACGTTCATAACAACAATTTGTTTGTTGGATTCTTCGTTCAAACCTATCGCAATTGCCAAGCTTAATCGACCAATCGAAAAGAACGATGAAACGGAGTTGACAATTAGGGTCCGACTAGATTTCTAGGAGTGTCCTGTGTCTATTTTTAGGGTAGATCCGGGTTTTGTTTTTTCAAACTCGGTTCGTTTCAATCCAAAGAGAAAGTTTATTTCCGCATCTAACGGGATGACGGGGTCCGTGTATGTTTTTCCAAACAGGTCGGACACGCAAAAAGACAATATCGATGAAAGACTTACGGATATTGCCACACTTGCAGAGTCGGATCCTTCTACTACGGATGACTACAGAGCATATACACAAAACAGTTTAGAACAACGTAGAATAGAGATCTTTGCTGGAGACTTTTCTAAATATGGGTCCGGCCAAGGTTTCATTGACTTTGCAAGTGATGCCGAAAGAGGTTTGCCAACCAACTATGAAGTCAATTTGGCCTTACTTCTAGATGGCGCCAGTCCGTTTGAAGGTATCAACAACTGGCCTCCTGAAATTTCTAAGCATAATGCAATCATGCTTAACACAAACTACGCTCACACGGGTTACTCGGACTTGCCGATGCACCCAAGAAATGCGTATCAAAAGCATATCATCATGAGAAAAGCAGACAACAACGCTTTCTCTTCAGGTTCTAGGTATCTTCAAAGAGTCGTTAGGCTTATGGATCCATTTAACCCTAGACAGTCAAATGGTTGGAATTACACTAACTTCTCTACAATGAAATTCTTCAGTGTTTCTTCCCATGGAGATAATGTCACCGCCCTGTATCCATCCATCAACGGCGAATATGCTCTTTCGGCAACCACGGGTTGGACCATTGAGTTTTGGATCAAACCAACTCACAAAAACACTGCAGCAACATGCGTCATGCACTATCCCGGCCATTTTGCTATATGGTTAGTGCCTACATCTTTTAATTCTGCAACAAATAGGCCTACAAAGTTTAAGTTAAGGTTTGTCTGGGATGACGACGCAAATGTTGATGATCATCCAGGCGGAGCTGGCAATGGATGGCAGTCATCTACTCATGAATCAGACGAAAGTGTGATATCTTTAGATCGCTGGAGTTCATGCTCTGTTAGATGGGGCCCAAATTTTAACGAAGGTCGGCTTTCTTTTGTCATTGATGGCCACATCTGCAGAGGTGGTGGTACTACATTCACTAATGCGATTACTAATGCAACTGACGGCTGCGCACTTTCTATTGGTGCATTTAATGCCAACTCTTATGTTACCCCCGTTGAGGAAACATGCTCTTTGACTGTCGGCAGCGCCACAACCGTAGACAAAGAGTACATATGTTTTATTGATCCTATAGATGGAGTCACTAAACATGTGTTTTTTATGGATGATTTCAGTACTAGCGCTGCAAGAGGAGCTTTTCAAGACAAGCCTTCTAATCCTGGCACGATGTGGTCTATTAGGGACAACAACGACATGTCGGGAACGATTAGACTGGATGTTTCTACATTGACAGATATTGGTGGTGTCGATTTTTCATCGGTCAAGCCCACTATTATAGCATGCGAAGGAAAAACGACAACACAGATTGCAACAGCAATTTATAACGAGTTAGTCGGTGCTGGAAAGCTGTATGATAACACTACTGGAGTTTGGAATACCTCATCTTCGGCCGCTTTGCCAATTACGAAAAGCACTAACGTTTTGACTTTCACTCTGGGTAATGCAAAAAAGACAACCGACGCTTCTGCGGCTGCCGGTGATTATTCGCACCCTAGAATTTCAGGTGGAAGCGCCTCGTCAAATATTTCAACGTTTTTCAGGGTCTTTGGGTCAGGAGGCGTGGCTACCACAGCTTTCACAGTGTCAGTAACTAAGATAAGCGAAAACTATGGACCCGGCCAGAGCAGAAAATACTTTAGCACAAAGACAAATCAACAGCAAGGAGTGAAACCGCTACTCCCGTACACTACAACTCCTCCCGTCAACAAATTTTATTCGGGCCTCGATGCAGAAATTCATGAATTGAGAATATGGAACTACCCCAGAACAGTCTACGAGATAGATTCGGGCATAAAAAGAGGTATAGACTTAGGGATTTCTGCTTCCCTAATGCAGATGTATGTTCCGTTGCTGTATTGCTCTAGCTCTTATCAAGAATTTTACCCAATGGTGCCAGAAACTGGTGCAATTTACCAATATCAATGGTTTAATTACGGTTCTTCTGTAACAACATCATCAAATTGGGACTCCCCAATCAATACTAACTATGCTTTTATGGCTGGTGTTGATATGATTAACATACATTCTTACTTGAAGGACTTTAAGAGAGACACGTGGCCCTATGTTACGAATCTAGATGTAAATGTCTCGAGCGGACAATTTATAAGTGCAATTAGTGCCAGTTGGGGAGACACATATGCACACGCTCAACGAACTGCATTTGTTTTCCCTTGTGACAATGGAAGATTTGCGCCAAACTTCAATATTCTTTCGCAATCTGACAGTTCTAGGTATGATCCATCTACTAGTTTTATCTCTATGAAAAAATTAGGCAAGATGGATGATACAAATGATGTAGCTTATGCCTTTGGCGATGAAGCATGGTCAGGGTCGCTGGGAATTCAAAATATTTACGAATTTAATGCTAAAATGGATGATTTTGACAGGGTAAGTCCCCTATCTTCTGTTTTTTCGGTTCCAATCATCTATTATGGCGATAGAATCCAACCAAACTCTTTTAAGCTAACTGGTTGGATCGCAAATCACGCTGCTTCGGGCTCAATTACTACACATTTGGTAGACAATGGCTCTGGTGCAATCATTAGGTCTGACTGTTCGGGCTCTGTTGCAAAATATAACAAAGTTGGTCAAATTTATTACGAATCAGGCGTAATTGCACTAATTTCTCCTCATCTTTATCAGTTTGGCAATGGTTTTTGGAAAATGGAGTTCAAGGGAGAGAAAAAACTTCACGTTTGGGAAGTTAACGTTCCTTGCTACCCTGGAAAGGTAAATTTATCAAACAACCCAACCTACGTTGATCTAAAACCTAACGCCGACAAAGATGAAGACCCTGGATTTGTTTACATATCCGGAATTAACTTACATGACGAAAACTTAAACGTAATTGGAAAGTGCAGGCTAGCCAGGCCCATCGTAAAGAGAGACCAGGACACATTTATGTTTAGATTGAAATTGGATTATTGATGATTTTAGGTTTAGATGTTAGTACCAGCACAATAGGTTGGTGCGTGATAGACAATGCCAGTAATTTTGTAGACTGTGGATTTATTTCACTTTCAAAAGAGCCAACTTTGATATCTAAGGCTAAAAAATCATCAAAGGCCTTTGCTGAAATCTTTATAAGATATCCAGTCGAAAATGTATTCATCGAGGAATGTCTCCAGCGTTTTTCTCGTGGAATGTCTTCAGCAGCTACCATAACTAAGTTGGCCTCATTTAATGGTATCATACAGTATGTTAGTTACGAAGACTTCGGGATTGAACCGTGTTTACTGAATGTCAACCAGGCGAGAAAGTCTATAGGTCTTAAGGTTCAATCACAGAAAAAGTGTGGTATTTCTACAAAGGAACAGGTTTTTGGATGGGTTAGTACACAGTTTCAGTACCAGTGGCCAACAAAAATTTTGCAGAGCGGCCCTAGGAAAGGCCTCTGCATTAATCTGCCCGAATGTTATGATATGGCAGATGCATATGTAGTTGCCAAAGCAGGCTTTTGTACAATGACATGACTAAAGATAGAATAGTCATATGGAAAACAAAAAATTAAAATTTCTTCAAAGAGTATTTGGGAACACAAAGCTTCAGAACAATGGTGTTGAGCTAAATGTCCGATGCCCAAAGTGCACTCCGCCAACTCGTCCGAACAAGTTAAAGATGAACATCCGACTTGACAAAGATTTGTATCATTGTTGGGTTTGTGACTTTAAGGGAAGAAATCTTGGCAGGCTTATCAAGATGTACGATAGTTCTGCAGTCAAGGAATATTATGATAAGTTTTCTAATTTCAAGTTTGAAAAAATCGAAGCCTCGGAAGAACCCGTTACACTTCCTTCAGATTTCAGGCTAGTTATGGAAAGTCTCTGGGACCCAGATGCTGCACAAATCAAAAATTACTGCAATTCTAGAGGAATTACAGATCAGCTTCTGTGGAGATATAGAATTGGGTACAGCAGCGACTTTAAGTTTCGTCGTCGTGCAATTATTCCTTCATTCGACAGGTCGGGAGATTTAAACTATTGGACGGCGAGATCCATCGATTCTTCAAACGACTTCAAGTACATGAACGCCAAGGCAAAAAAGAAAGAAATAATTTTTAATGATATTGATGTTGATTGGGAGTCAGACTATTTATTTATAGTTGAAGGCCCTCTCGACTTAGTAAAGTGTTACTACTTGAATTCGACATCCATTTTGGGAAGTCGACTTTCAGTTGATACTCACTTGTTTCAAGAAATTGTAAGGAATGGTATGGACGTAATTTTAAGTTTCGACCCTGATGCATGGAAAAAACAGGTTACAACTGCCGATCTTTTGTGCAGCTATGGTGTCAATGTTTCTTTTGCAAATACGGATGTGGGCGACGTAGGTGACTTAAGTCCAAAAGATGTTGTAAAATTGTATAACAGCAAGGTAGAATATAATAATCAGTTTGGTTTATTAAGAACCATGATCAAAAACATGTGAGTTAAAATGAAAGTAGTCCATATAGCAGACGTCCATTGGAGAGGTCTAACTAGGCACGATGAATACAGAAGATCATTCGAAAACATGTTTGAACAGTGCAGGGAAATCAACCCGGATAGTTTCCTTATAGCAGGGGACATTGTTCATTCAAAGACACAGGGTATTTCTCCAGAGTTGATAGACTGCCTTAGTTGGTGGTTTACCGAAATGAGTCGAATAGCGCCGGTCCATGTAATGCTTGGTAATCACGACGGCTTGATTCTGAATTCTGATCGTCAAGATGCAATCAGCCCAATCCTCAATGCCTTAAATATCAGCAAGATTCACCTTTACAAGGATAGTGGGGTCTATCGTGATCCTTATAACGCCGATTTTAATTGGTGTATATACAGTCCTTTTGACGAAGATGGATATTCCAGAGTGTTGCCTGAAAAGGGAAAAATCAACATAGCTGTTTATCACGGAGCGGTCTGGGGTTCTCACACTGATTCCGACTGGATGCTCGACGGCGATACAAAAATGGATTTGTTCCGGCCGTTTGAGTTTACCATGCTTGGAGACATTCACAAACGTCAACAGATCGACAAAGATGGAAGGATACATTACTGCGGTTCCACTATTCAGCAAAATTATGGAGAATCAGGTGAAAAAGGCTTTTTGCTTTGGGATATTCGCGGGAGCGATGATTGGGACGTTGAGTTTTTTCCTGTTGCTCACGACAACCCTTTTGTGACGGTTGAGTACAAAGGTAATGTACAGAGCACCGTTAAAGAGTGTATGAAGTTTCCTGCAGGTGCACGATTTAGAATTAGACATAACAGCCAATTAGATCCAAAGACTCAAAGAAAAATGAGTACAGTCCTTCGCCGGGAACACAATGCTGACGAAGTTGTGTGGAAAGTTGATCATGCAGAAAATGACTTATCCGTAGCAGAGGTCCACAACAAGGTAAAGGTGGAAAATCTAGATCAACCTGAAATCCACAAGCAATTGTTGAGAGAGTATGCGTCTGACGAGTCTTATGACGATGATTTCTGGGAAGAGGTTGACAGGATTGTCGATGAATTAATGACAAAGGTTACCGTTAAAGAATCTCGTGGAAATAGATGGAATCTTCGTCAAATGAATTTCGATAATACGTTTGGTTACGGAAAAGAAAACAAGATTGACTTTACCACCATGAGTGGAATCGTAGGGCTGTTTGGTAAAAATAGATGCGGAAAGTCGAGTATTCCAGGCACTATTATGTATGGTCTCTATAATGCAAATGACAGAGGGATCACCACGATGGCACACGTAATCAACACACGTGAAGATTATTGCTCTGCAGACATATCTTTTAGTGTTAACGAGAAGCTTTATAGAATAGAAAGACAGTCAGTTAGATACAAGTCTAGAGGGAAGAGATCAGCCGGAGCATGCACGCACCTAAATCTCTATGAAATTGAGGAAGATGGTTCTATTATCAAAGATCTGGGGGGTGAACAGAGAAGGGATACGGAAAAAACAGTTCGAGATCTTGTGGGAAGATCAGATGATTTTATGATGACTTCATTTGCGGCTCAGGGCAACATGAATGCATTCATATCTAGAGGCTCTACTGAGAGAAAGAAGATACTTTCAGGGTTTCTAGGATTAGACATATTTGATGATGTTCAGACGCTTGTAAAGGAAGAGGCTTCCGGAATTAAGACTATGCTGAAACGCCTCGAAGCCAAAGATTGGGTCACCCTGATACGAGCAGAAAGACAAAGGATCAAGGCGTTAAACGAAAGAAGGGACGAAATAGGACTTGAGATTGATTCTCTTCAGCAAAAGCTTCTAAATTTCAGGACTTTGGCTAAGAAGGATTTTGAAGACAATTTTATCGACCCTCAGGAAATTCAAAATAAGGAAACATCTGTAAAGAACATTCGAAGAATGATTCAGGAAAATAACGGAGAAATCTGCAATTTGGAAGAAGCCATAGACGAAATAAATTCTAGAATTGAAAGATTTGAAACCATCAAGGAAAACTTTCCCCTCCAGGGACTAAAGAGAAAAATTGATAGGCTAAACGAAATGAACAGAAGCCTAGCCAAGATGGAAGCTATTTTAGACAAAGAATCTTCTGCAGTGGAGATGTTAAGAAAAAGAGTCAGGATCCTCGAATCTGTACCTTGTGGTGATAGTTTTCCAACCTGCAGGTTTATTAAGGATTCTCACGAGTCTAAAGATAAAATCAAAGGCAAAGAAGAATTGGTTGAGAGTCTTAGGACAGAAGTATCTGCTCTTAAAGCGCAGGTTCAAGAATTAGAAGACCAAGGCCTTAGGAACAAGTTAGAGAAATACCAAAAAATGCTTGTCAAGGAATCCTCGGAAAGGATTTCTCTAGCAGAGAAAGAGGGTTTACTAAACGGTTGCAAAGATAAAACGGAGCATTTGTTGCGAGACCTGTCTAGAGAATCCGATAAGCTTGCAGAGCTTAAGATGATGTCAGATGTTGACAAATCTAACGAACTTAAGAAACTTAAGGCCAAGATTGCTTCTTGTTCTTCGGAATTGGATTCTATTACGTCTGAAAGAACTTCTGTTTCTGAGCAGATAGGGATTAAGCAAAATCACATCTCTACTCTCGAAAGAGAAAGAAACGAATACGACAGTTTGCAGGTAGAATGGAAGGTTTACGATTTTCTTTTGAAAGCAACGGGTTGGAGAGGGATTCCAACTTACATCATGACAAAGCAGGCCCCCGTTATCAATGCAGAATTAAGTAATATCTTGCAAGACACAGTTGGTTTTACTGTAGAGCTTGAGATTGATTCTAATAAGACCAATGCATTTATAAATTACGGCGACTCGCGGAGACCGATAGAATGTGCTTCTGGGATGGAGAAGATGGTCTCGTCATTAGCATTAAGGGTTGCACTTACTAATGTCTCCAACCTTAATAGATCCGACATGTTCATTATCGATGAAGGTTTTGGTTCTTTAGATCCACAAAATATCGAGGCTGTAACATCTCTTTTGCATAGTTTAAAGAAGTACTATCGAATCATAATGATAATTAGTCATGTTGACGTAGTTAAGGATGCTGTTGACGAAGTGATTGATATCACCAAAATGGGTAAGAATTCTAGGGTAATTTATGGATAATTTTGAAAGAATATGTCAAGACGATCTGATTATAATAAAGCCAAAAGGCTATATGAGAACCCCTTTAGATTGTCCCGTTTGCAAAACAGCTTTCTCTACTCGCGAAGATGTTTTAAGTTTTAAGTCTTTTGGGTGTTGTCAAGAATGTGATTTGGTCTATCGAAGACCGAACCTTTCTAAATGGAATTCTGGATGGAGACCCAAATTGTGAGTAGGTACGAATAATGCGTAATAATTATATTTTTAAGGAGATATGGCATGGAAAAACAGCTGACTTTTGAAGAAATCACAGCACTAGGCAATGCCCTAAACGTAAGCTTTGGCAAAAGTTCTACAAAGGACAAAGGGTATGGCTTAAATTACAAGCTGCTTCCTGACACGGAAAATGAAAAGTGTTTGGTAGAGCTCAGGTTCGAGACATTGGTTAACTTCAACCCTAGGGTTGGTCTTACAGAAGAAAGAAAAAGACTAGACAAGGAAAGTGGTGATGTACTCGCCGATGCAGTCAAGCATGTCCGAGATAGTTACAAGGGTTTGATGGGCAGAGCGTTGAAAGTTAAAGAGGTATCTTTGAATGATCCGTTAATGGAACATATCTCTATGCACCCGTCTTTGGTGAGAGCAAAGTACTATAGAACGTTACTTATTGCAGTCGTCTAATTATGTCAACTCGCCAGAAGCAACGTCAGGTCAATGAAATCATAAAATGCGGAAAAGATCCTACATACTTTTTTAATAGGTATGTAAAAATCCAGCATCCTACCAGGGGGTCTATTCAATTCAAGACCTATGATTTTCAGGATCAGTGTGTTCAAGACTTTCGGGATAATCGATTCAATATTATCTTAAAATCTAGACAGCTGGGCCTTTCTACTATTTCTGCAGCTTATTGTGCATGGCTAGCTATTTTTCACAAAGACAAAAACGTTCTAGTAATTGCAACAAAGCTAAGCGTCGCACAGAACTTCATTAGAAAAGTAAAGTTTTGCATTCAAAGCATGCCAAATTGGCTTCTTCTTCCTCAGATAGTAAATAATAACAAGCAGGCAATTGAATTTTCAAATGGCTCAACAGTTAAAGCTATTCCTACTTCTGAGGATGCCGGTAGATCTGAGGCATTGTCATTGCTTATTGTGGATGAGGCTGCATTCGTTAGAAACTTTGATACGTTGTGGACAGGTCTATATCCTACGCTTTCCACTGGTGGTCGAGCAATTGTTCTGAGCACCCCCAACGGCGTTGGAGGACAATATTACGACCTTTGGAGACAGGCCGAAGAAGGAGAAAATGTATTTAATCCCATTAAGCTTCCTTGGGATGTGCACCCCGAAAGAGATGATGTCTGGTTTGCAAACGAAACCAAAAACATGTCCCCCAAACAGATTGCCCAAGAATTGTTGTGTGATTTTCAAGCTTCCGGCGATACCTTTCTTCAGTCAGAAGACATTGAACATGTCAGGACGTGGATAAAACCACCAATGGATCGCTGGGGCCCAGATATGGGTGTCTGGGTTTGGAAATATCCTCTTTCTGAAAAAAAATACATTATTTCGGCTGATGTTTCAAGGGGTGATTCCCACGATTATTCTACTTTCCATGTGTTTGATCCGGAGGCTTCCGAAGTTGTTGCAGAATACAGGGGTAAATTGCCGCCGGATAGGTTTGCACAAGTCTTGGCAGAAGCTGGCAGAAGGTACAACGATGCCCTGTTATGCCCCGAGAATAATACGTATGGTTATGCAGTGATAATGAAACTTAGGGACATGAGTTATAAGAATCTTTACTTTGCAAAAGAATCAGACAAATACTCATACCTTTATGGTGGCGGAGAAATAGAGAAAGTCGGTTTTCAGACAAATGCCAAGTCAAGAAACCAAATATTGGCAAAATTAGAAGAGGTCCTAAGGCAAAAGTCTGTACGCGTCTACTCTTCTAGATTGTATGAAGAGCTGAAAACTTTTATCTG
>MDTB01184744.1_pt1 | contig 29804 bp, 29 predicted proteins | sample 811161 | NCBI WGS metagenome assembly MDTB01 (sample SAMN05326650, study PRJNA326480) | marine metagenome | isolation source: seawater | place: Mediterranean Sea | collected 2009 | reverse complement strand
TTTTTTTATTTTCTTGTAAGTACTATTCTTTTTCATGAATTCAATAGTCGCTAAAGCTGCAGTAGGACCTATTCTTTCTGTCCAGAAAGTACTGCTGATAAAAGTTTCTTGAGTATAATCCATTATATCTTTTTTTCCTATAATTGCTGTAATTGCATAACCGTTTCCTAAAGCTTTTCCAAATATTGCTATATCTGGATTAACACCTATATCTTTGTGTAAACCTCCATAAGATTGTCTGAAGCCAGTTGTACATTCATCAAAAATTAATACGATATTTTTTTCATTACAAATTTTTCTTATATTTTTTAAGAATTTAATATTTGGTTTGGTATTACGACATACTTCCATCTTAATAATTCCAATATTTTTTCTAGATATTAATTTTTTTAAATAACCTAGGTCTCCATAATTAAATGGAAAAGATGTTTGTTTTAAACTTTTTGGAACACCTTCTACTCTTAACCCTTTAATAAGATGAGAATCTAAGTTTTTTTTTTCTGTTTTACTGTTCAAATTAGTTGAAAGATACCAATCATGCCAACCGTGATAGCCACAAAATGCAACATTATCCTTTTTTGAAGCTGCTCTTGCTATTCTAATTGCTATAGCATTTGCTTCACCACCTGTTCTTGCAAATCTTACCTTTTGTGCCCATGGATGAAGTTCTATTAACTTTTCGGCTAAAAAAACTTCTTCAGTACAATTTAAAGTGGACATATTACTTTTTGGAATAATTCTTTTAACTGCATTATCGATTTTAGTATTTGCGTAACCTAAAACATTTGTACCAACACCCATTAATGAAAAATCTATTAATTTATTTTTATTTAAGTCTGTTACAAAACACCCTTTAGCAGATTTAAAATAGGTTGGCCAATAATCTGGTAAATATCTCTCTGGATATTTAGATAATAGCATTCCCCCACCCGATATTACTTTATTAGCTTTTTTCCAAAATTTTTGGCCATTTGAAGTTTTCAATTTAAGGGAATGTTCTTTATTAATATTATTATTTTTTAGTCTTAAATGTAATTTTTTTTTGAAGATAGAATTTATAGAAAAGTAAATATTAGGTTTAAAGAAATTGAATATTTTTTTTACATTATTTAAATCCATAGGTCTATCTATTGAAAGTTTAGCATCAAAACTCTCGACTTGACTAAATCTTCCAATTTTAAGTTTTTTATTTTTTTTAATAAATGGTGTTACATGTTCTTTCTCGATTTCATTTGTTGATGCTTGAAATGCAAGTTTTAATGATTTAAAATTAAAAACCTCAATATCAAATCCGTCAGAAAAATGCGGTGGTTTAGCATTATTTACATAATCAAATTTACCTTTTTTCAATTTCAAAATCATTTCATCAATAAGTTTTCCCTCTATTAAAGGACAATCTCCTGTTATCCTTATTATATTTTTTGCTTTAAATTTTTTTGCTGCATAAAAATACCTTTCCAGAACATTTTTTTCACTCCCTAAAAAAATGTTTGCTTTAATTTTTTTTAAATGTTCAAAAAGTTTTTTATTATTGTTATTATTTGGTATCGCAAATATTATTTTTTTGGCTAATTTCCTCTTTTCAAGCCTTTTTTTTATTATTTCACTTATAGTAAATTTTCCGATTTTTTTAAGAACTTTATTTGGAAATCTTGAAGATGTCTGTCTCGATTGGATAATAATAATATTATTATTTTTCATAATTTAAAATAAAGATTTAATTAAATTAACTACCTTCAAAATTTGTGAGTCTTTTAAATGATAAAATATTGGAATACTAATCGCGGTTTCAGCATAATTTTCCGCATTTTTAAAATCACCTTTTTTGAATCCTTTCGTTTTAAAATATGGACTTAGATGTAATGGCATATAATGTAAGTTAACGTAGAGATTATTAGATCTAAATTTTTTAAAAATATTCAAATATTTTTTTTTTGCTTTTCTTAAATCAAATTTAATTGGAAATAAGTGGTAGCTAGAATAACAATCTTTATTAATTTTTTGAAATTTGATTGGAGTATTTTTAAAATATTTTATATATTTTTTAGCAATTTTATTTCTTTTATCTACAAACAATTTTAATCTTTTAAACTGACTTATTCCCAGGGCTGCTGAAATATCATTCATCCTATAATTAAAACCTGGAGTTTGGTGTTCGTAATACCACGGTTTCATTTTATTTTTTTTGTTAATGAAATTAGATTGTGAAATTCCATTTGTTCTTAGAATCTTCATTCTATCTGATAATATTTTATTATTTGTTAATGCCATACCACCTTCTCCAGTTGTAATAATTTTTACAGGATGGAAACTGAAGACTGTTATGTCTGACCATTTACAGCTACCAGAGCGTTGATTTTTATATTTCGCACCAATTGAATGTGATGCATCTTCCAATATTTTAAATTTATATTTTTTAGATAATGCCCAAATTTTTTCTTGATTTGAAGGCAAACCAGCAAAATGAACGGGTACTATTAACTTGGGTAGCTTGTTTCTTATCTTAGCTATTTCTAATTTTTTTTGAAGTGATGAAATAGAAATATTCCAATCATCTGGATCAATATCAACAAAATCTACAGTGGCTCCACAATGAATAGCACAATTAGCAGAGGCTACAAATGTATTTGGAACTGTCCAAACAATATCATTTTTTTTTATACCTAAAGCTAAACAAGCAATATGCAAAGCGCTAGACGCACTATTCACAGCAACTGAATATTTTGCCTTAGTATATTTTGAAATTATTTTTTCAAACTTCCTTACATTATTACCCTGGGTTAAGAAATTAGATCTTAAAACCTTATTTACCTCTAATACATCTTGTTGATTAATATTTTGTCTACTATAGGGAATCATTTTTGAAAATTTTTGTAATGTTTATTATTTTCTTAGTAAAATTTTTTTTAGATCATTTACTTTTAAACGGTCTTTTGTATTTTGACTATTATAGGAAAAAGGAGATTTTAAAATCTTACCTTTATCTTTAAGATTTCTATTTAAAAATTTCTTTATATTCCATTTTACATACTTTGAATCAGGCATTATTACATAATACTTTTTAAATTCTGCAGATCTAATCGCGTCTGTTAATGTAAGCATTTCTTCATAAATTTTTTCACCAGGTCTCACTCCAATTATTTTATGTTTTACACCTGGTGCGACGGCTAAAGCGAGATCTGTAACTTTGTAAGCTGGTATTTTAGGAATATAAAGCTCTCCACCCCACATATTTTTAAGAGCAAATAAAACAAAATCTACGCCTTCTTGAATAGAAATATTAAATCTTGTCATATTTTGATCGGTAATATTTAAAGTTTTTTTATTTTTGCATTTTTGGAAATATTCTAATACAGAACCCCTGCTTCCCATTACATTTCCATATCTGACAACTGAAAATTTTATTTTTCTATTTCCCTTAATATTATTTGCTGAAACAAATAATTTGTCTGATGCTAGTTTTGTTGCCCCATATAAGTTTATTGGTGCAGCTGCCTTGTCTGTACTTAAAGCTACAACATTTGAAACACTTGAGTTTATATCTAATACAGCCTCAATAATATTTTGAGCTCCAATAATATTTGTCTTTACAAATTCGAAGGGATTATATTCTGCAATTGGAACATGTTTTAAAGCAGCAGCGTGGACTACTATGTCAACTTCCTGCATTGCTATTTTTAATCTTGACAAATCTCTAACATCACCAATGAAATACCGTAATTGTGTATATTTAGTATTAGAAAATTTTTTTTCCATTTCTGATTGTTTTAATTCATCTCTGCTAAAGACAATAATCTTTTTTGGTTTGTACTTATTTAAACATGTTTTTACAAAGCATTGTCCAAATGAACCAGTTCCACCTGTGATAAGAATTGTTTTATTTTTAAAGTTTTCCATAATTTTCTCTTATTTTAAATCATTAAGATGATCAACTATTTTTTTCAAATAATCTTCCATTCTGAAAATGAATGACCCTCTTAATTTTTTTTAGAAGTCTCAGATTATGTGTAACAAGAATAATTGTTTTATCTTTTTGTGACAAAATATTAGATATTATTTTTATCTCTGTATCCTCGTCCAAGGAGTTTGTCGCTTCATCAAAAATCATAATTTCTTTATTTGAATAAAGCGACCTTGCTATACCTATCCTTTGTCTTTGACCTCCGCTAAGCTTAATTGCGTTTTCCCCAACATCAGTTTCATATTCATTTGGTAAATTATTTTCAATATATTCATCTATACACGCTAATTTTGCTACAGCTTTAATTCTTTCCATATCAATATTTTTATCATCTTCGCCAAAAGCAATATTTTTTTTTATACTGTCATTGAGAATAAAAATATTTTGTGGCAAATAACCAATTAAATTCTGATAACTTTTTATTAAATATTTATCTTTAATAGTCGTGTTATCAACAGTTATATTCCCTTGAGAGGAATTTATTAAACCTGTTAGAATATTTAAAAAAGTTGATTTTCCAGAACCAGACTCACCTGTAATTCCTAATATTTCACCCTTTTCAATTTTTAACCTATCAATTTTTAGGGTGAAAATATTTTTTTTGTCGTAAGAAAAAGCTATGTTTTCAGCCAAAATATTTTTTTTAAAATTAATTTTATTTGAATGGTCATTATTTTTATTTTTTTCAATGCTTAATAATTCTGATTCTTCTAAGTCTCCTTTTATAAGTTCAAACGTATGTTTGTTTTGTAAAATTGTGTAATATTTAGTAAATAAATCATTTATTATAGGTATAAGTTTTTGTAACGTTATTAGATAAACACTGATAACAACAATTATTTTTGATATATTCTGATCAATCATGTACATATAAAAAAAAGTTAGAAAAAAAATTAGAAGATAGGCAAAAATTTCTATTGCGGCTTTTGGGGTTGTGCTAAAAAATTGAACAGAAGTGGAGTTATTTGCATATGTCATCGCATTATTATCAAATTGATTATGAAAAAATTTTTTGTTACCTGAAATTTTAATAGATTTAATTGATTTGAGACTCTCTTCAACGATTTTAAATGTTCTTTGAGAAAAAATTGGAGAAAAAGCTGAAAATTGATCTACTTTTTTTTTTAAAAATCTAAACAAAGTAAAATAAAAGATAATAATAAATAAAATAGATATAAAACTTACAATCGGATTATAAAGAACTATAGCGAAAACTATAATTGAAGATGTTATAATACTTCCTATTAAAAGGTACGAAGGTATCATTAACCCAGTCAAAGCATCATTGGCTCTTGAAATAAAATTATTTAACAAAACATTACTCCCATTTTCTACATGATATAAATAAGGTTTCGAGAGATAATAATTAAACAAATTAGAGTGGAAAGATCTCCATAAATTATTGATAGTTCTAACCTCTATCCAGTTAGAGTAAAGTCTGTAAAAATTTAAAAATAATAATGTAAATATTGGTAATATTATAACTAAGAGTGTCAATTGTGTATTATTTAGATTTAAATAATTATTAAATTCTTGAACATAAACATTTTTGGCTAAAAAATTCTTGTCACTTATAAAATAGAAAAAAGGAACAAAACTTACGACGCTTATAACTTCAAGAATTCCCAATAGAGACTTTAATATAATTACTTTAAATAATTTTTTTTTATCTTTTTTTAAAAAGATTTTGTTTACATTTTTAAATATATTTAACATTAAATTTTATTTAAATTATTTTTACTTGGTTTAAAATTAATTTTTTTCATATTTTTTTTATTAAATGGACCTCTTGTTATCTCAAGAAAAAATAATTCCTTAGATTTAATTTTTAAAGTATGCAATGTGTTTTTTGGTAGTTGATAATAAAAAGGTTTACCTGATTTAAATTCTCCCATTTTAATTACCTTTTTTGTTTTTCCAAATCTGTTTAAAAAAATTACGTCAACGTTTCCTTTTAATACCAGCATTGATTCTTCTCTGTTGTGTTGATGTGGTGGAATAAAATAATTTATGGGATGAACAATAAACATTTGATGTATAATTTCTTTTTTTGATTTATGAACACATAATCTAACTATTTTTTTTTTATTTTTTTTTGCAATTCTTGAAAGAAATATAAAATCTTTTTTTCTTAAAGTTAATAAATCAGATTTATTGTAAAGAACTTCTTTGCTTTCTTTTGAATATCGCATATCTTTTAGTATTTATTTAAAATTTTAATAATTTTTTTTAATTCATTGAATTTGTATGAGGGACCACATGGTATTCTTACAAGATTATTTGATAGGAATATTGAATTTTTTAGATCTTTCTTTTTACCTTCAATAATACCTTGGTTTAAGGTTCTAATACCAAAATGCAACTGAACAGAATTTTTATTACAATAATTATAAAATTTCATTCGATTATTAACTAAAACCTGAATATAAACTGGCACAAATTTTTTGGTGTCTATTTTAACAAGTTCAAGTTTTTTATTTTTAAGGTTTTTTTGGTAGTATAAATAAATTTTTTTAGAGTTTTTAAAAATTCTACTCTTTTCCTTTAAATTCTCTATTGCAACAGACGCATGTATATCACTTGGTTTAAAATTAAGACCTTTTTCTGTAGGTAATTCTAATCTAGCATTTTCAGGTTCTGAATTTACTCCATTATTTCTAATAGCTATAAGTTTCTTTGCAAGATTACTGTTGTTTGTTACGCATAATCCTCCATAAATCATATTTATTAATTTTGAAATACTAAATGAAAAACAACCTATGTTGTAAACTGTGCCAGAAAATTTTTGATTATTTTTCTTTATAAGAAAAGATTGAGCAGCATCCTCAATTACATTGAATTTCATTTTTTTTTGTAAGCGATCAAATTCTTTATTGTAAATAGCTTGTCCGTTTAAATGAACAAGAATTACAAGTTTGGGTTTATGTTTTTTTATTGATTTATTTAATTTATCGTAGTCAACAACTTCTTTTTTTTTCAAAGTATCAATTAATATTATTTTACAATTTTGAATCAAGAATGGGTTTATAGATGCTACCCAGGTTAAATTCTGTATAATAACTTTGTCACCTGGTTTTAAACCAATTGCTAGAGAGGCCATTGTTATTGCGCTAGTACCGCTAGTAGTTAAAATTGCGTGTTTTACCTTTAAATATTTTTGTAATTTTTTTTCTAATTCGTAAGTTTTAAGACCCATCGTCATTTGATTTTTATCAAAAATACTTTTAAAATTTTTTTTAATATTTTTATTAATAAAAGGCTTAAACCAAGGATATTTATATTTTTTTTTCATTTTTATTATTCAAAAAAAATAAACTCGAATTCACCTTTATAATTGAATTTTTTAAAAATCCACTTCCACTCGGAAACGTGAAAAAAAGTTTCTGCTGTTAAAGCCCAACATTGAAGATTAAACATTTCCAGATCATTTCGGAAACTTTCAACCATTACATATTGCCTCTTTGAAACTCTCGAAATCTCTTTTAATGCTTTTTCAAGATCAAATACTTTTAAATTATGTAAACATCCAAGTGAAATTACTAAATCAAACTTCTTTGATTTGAAGGGAAACTTTCTTCTTGCATCGTGAATAAAAATATCTTTTCTTACCTCTTTCTTACTATTTTTAATTGCATGTTTAGATATATCAAAACCATAAATCTTTATATTTGGTAAAATTTTTTTAATTTCATACAGAAGAAATCCTTTTCCACATCCTACATCCAATACTTTTGAATTATTTTTTAATTTGTAAAATTTTATTAATTTTTTGGCGACTGGTGTCCATCTCCCCTTGATGTATTTATATCCCCCATATCCATATTTTCTGTTTCCATCCCAATAATTGAATTCATATTTTTTTGCTTCTTTCATACACAAAACTTTTTTATTTACCATTCTGTTTAGATATTCTCTTTTGGTAGACTTATGTAATTTAGATATAAAATTTAAATTTTTCATTTAAATGTAGTTATTTATTAAACTTTCACTAAAAAAACACTCGTGTGATAAAGCAAATTCAAAATCATTTTTAAGGTCTTTTTTTAATTTTTCTTTAAATATTTTATTTTTACTTGAAAAATTAGAATTTAATTTGCCTGAGCATATTTCTAACATTTCATTTGTAGCAGCTTTTAATTCATTTGTAGTATTATTTTGGATTGAAAGTTGATTTTTCTTATAAACTTCTGGGCTGTGAAAATAATTTGTTGGAAAACTAAAATACTCTTCAAAATCAATTATTTCCCTAGTATTTTTTTTTAAAAGTTTCTTTGGTAAAAATAGATCGTTCTTATCTAATTCTAAATATGCCGAAGTTGGTAAGCAATTACTTAGCAAAACTGGTTTTCCAAAAAATTTTGGTATAGGTGCAAAGCCAGAGGATGTTGCAACACAAAATTTACAAGTAGCTGCAAGAAAAATATCCATGCTGTCACTGGCCATATTTGAAAAAGAGTAATCAATTAAATTTTTTATTTTTGGAAACTTATATTTTTCGTGCCTACCAACTCGAATCACCCAGCCTCCTTTTTCAATAACGCTTTTCATAGCTTCTGTATAAGTTTCAGGTTTAGAATTTCTGTATTCATCTCCATCTCTATCTCTAATATGAAATAAAACGTACCAATCTTTTTTTTTTATTCCGAATTTTTGTAAAATTTTAAAACCATTTTCATAATCCTCATCTGAAAGCTTAAAATTTTGGAAATATTTATTTTTTAGATTTTTAGTCTTTTGGTTAACAAAATTTGCTGCAAAAGGATGAGGAAAATATTTGCCAGCAAATATAGAGGCAATGTCGATTGCTACTTTGTTAATTTCAGAAATAAATCGCTTTTCATTAAAATATTTTGGACTTTCAACTACGTCTATAAATTTTTCAAAATGTTTAAAAAGTGATAAATTCGTTATCTGTTTTTTATCTGATATAATTATTTTTGGATTTGAGGTTTTTTTTTCAACATTAAAACGATAATTTAAATAATTAAATAACTCAGTATAATTTCCAATTGCTCCAGCTATTTTTTCAAATGGAAGGTAATCAGAATTATCATAAAATCTTGGATTACTTTTTAACCAATTTTTTTTAATAATTTCAAAATTTTTAATTTCATTTGCTGCATTTTTTGGATTTATATTAAACAAAATCTTTGATTTATAAGCGTTTATAAATGGATGAGTGTCAGAATAATTAAAAATTTTATTATTTAATATTTTTTCATATTTTTCTTCAAAAGATCTTTTTTCATTGATCTTTAAATCTAATATTTTTCTAGAAACCCCATCGTACTGGAATTTGCCAAATAATATAAATTTTAAATTGTAAAATATATTTATAATTTTCTTAAGAATCATGCAAGTTTATAAAAGGTTTTCAAATTTTTTTAGAAACTTAGAACCAATTTTAAAAGATGGTGATTTGATAAATTTTTTTTCATAAATTAACCAGAATTTTTTTTGTAATTCCTTTTCTTCCTCAGTTTCTTCCCAGTTATTATTCAATCTTTTATACTGTTCGACAACAGCATCCATTATTTCTTCGGATGAATTTTCCTCTAAAACAATCTGTTGATCTTTTTTAATCTCTTCAAAGTTTTTGGCTAAGTTGTCATAATCTATATCTAAAATTTCCTTAAATTTTAAATATCTTTTTTTTTTATTTGAAAAATATTTTTTTAAAATCACTAGAGAATTATTATTGAAAGCATTAAAATGCATATCGGGCCAATTTACATATACGATTGGACGTCCACTAAACTCTGAGGGCAAACTAATTCCTGATTGAGCAAAAATACCAAATAAGCATTTGCTTGGTAAATATATATCTAGCAAAGCTGATTGTTCTCTAGTATCTGCGTAATCTATAATATTTTTGTATTCAGATAAAAATTTTTTTTGAACTTTGTATCCTGTTCTAATACAAAAAATATTATTTTTAGATAAATATTCAACTGCTGATTTATAATTATCAATTTTACAATTTCTCCAATTATGATGAGACCAATCAATTTTGTTATTGTAAAAATTTAAATAGTTATTATCTCGTGATGCAAAACAAACATATTTAAATTCATCCGTGCCCAACTTTTTTAAATAATTATAACCAGTTTTAAGATCTTTATTTTTAAAGCTTAATAAATTTATTTTCTTTTCAAATAACTTTTCTGTATCAATGTTTTTAAATAATTCTTCAAAATCGTCATATTTTTTTAAAGTTGAATGATAATTACATAAATAACTATAATCTTTTACTTCATATTTTTTGTTATTCCAAAAATATTTATTTAGATAAAAGTAGTATTTCCATATGACACCGAAAGATAATAATTTTATATTATTTGTTGATATAGATCTCCATTTCTTTAATCTTTTATATTCTGAGGATACAAAAAATAAATCAATAAGTTTTTTATTGTTCTTTTCTAAGTTTAGTGATTTTAATTTTTGATACCAATAAAGGTCATAAGTATTTCCAATTCTCTCAAAATCAAGAGGGAAAAATCTTATTGTTCTAAAATTTGATAAGATCCTGACAAACAGAAATATTAAAATTGTGATTGGTAGTAAAATTATAAACTTAAAAACATTAATAATCTTAAAAAATATAAATTTTGTTAATTTTAAAATTAATATTTTTAACCCTTTGTTACTGTAAATTTTATTTATTTTAGAATAATAAACTATCATTAATTTATATTTTCTAATTTTAAAAGAATTTATTTAAGTATTTTATTTATTAAATTTTCTTTTGTGAGATTATTACTTTTAAAGAGTAACTCTTGACTACCATATTGGTTTACAAATTTTTCTTTAAGTCCTACTCTTGTAATTTTGTGTAAATGTTGGGGAAAATTTTCACTGACAAATTCTAGAATACTACTACCAAATCCTCCAGTTAAAATATTTTCTTCTACAGTTACTATTTTTTTAACTTTTGGTATCCATTTTAATAATAAGTTTTTGTCTAAAGGTTTAACTGTTCCTAGATGAAGAACGCCACATGTAATTTTTTTCTCTTTTTCTAAAAACGCAGAAGCTTCAAGGGCTATTTGGGTCATAACTCCAGTTGTTATAAAGAGATGATTTTTTGGAAAAACCATCATAGAACCTTTTCCTATTTTTATTTTATTACTTTTTTTTGTAATTATTTTGTCTCCACCTTTTGCAAGTCGAATATAAAGTGGTTTTTTATAACTTTGTGACTGTTTAACTAAGGCTTCCATTTCAACAGCATCGCAAGGAGAAATTATTGACATATTTGGAATAGATCTCATAATTGAAATATCCTCTATAGCTTGGTGTGTCGGCCCCAATGGTGCATAAACCAAACCACCGCCGTTACCAATTAATTTCACCGGCAAATTGTGTAAACAAAGATCAACTACTATTTGCTCGAAACATCTTCTAGTTATGAATGTTGCTATTGTATTTACATATGGAATAAATCCCTCCATTGCCAAACCAGCTGATAAACCAATTATTGATTGTTCAGAAACCCCTTCCATAAAAAATCTTTGTGGCATTTCTTTTTTAAAATTATCCAATACTCCTGGTCCAAGATCAGACCCCAAAAAAATTATTTTTTTATTTTTTTTTGCTATTTTATAAACAGTATCTAAACAAGTTTTTCTCATATTGTTTTTATTTTAAGCATTTATTAAATTCTAAAATCTCTTTATCACTGAATGAATTTCTGTGATGCCATTTTGGATTGTTTTCAGCAAAATAAAAACCTTTTCCCTTAATAGTGTTACAAATAGTGATTGATGGTATTTCTTTTTTGCTTTTTACAAATTTTTTTAAGTTTACTTTTAACTCTTTTATATTATGACCATTGATTTCTGACACATCAAAACCAAAGCTTGACCACTTATCTTTCAAAGGTTCTAAATTTAAAACTTCTTTCACTGGTCCATAGGATTGAATTTTGTTGTAATCTAATAAAATTTTCAAATTTCCTAATTTATGTTTTGATGCAGATAAGGCTGCCTCCCAAATCGATCCTTCGTTAATTTCGCCATCACCTAATATTACGAATATTTTATGTTTTTGTTTTTTAATTTTAGCAGCTATAGCCATTCCTACCGCAATACCAAGACCATGACCAAGTGCACCGGTTGAAGCTTCAACTCCTCTAACTTTAAAAGACTCAGGGTGACCACCAAGTATTGAATTTAGCTTACTTGCATTGTCTAACTCTTTTTTTTTAAAAAAACCTTTGTCAGCTAAAATTGCATAAAGGGCTAAACAACCATGTCCCTTACTTAAAATTACTCTATCCCTATCATTCTTTAGGGGGTTAGATGAATTAAATTTTACAATATCATCATATAAAACTCTCAACATTTCAATAAGTGACATTGCAGAACCCATGTGACCTCTTCCACCGCCAATTAGTGATCTAACTACTAAACTTCTCAGATATTTTGATCTTTGATCCAATTTAATTTTTAGTGAACTATTCATTTTCAATTTTGTTTGGCAAATTGATTCATCAATTTAACTATATACAGTAAATCTGATTTTGATAAATTTTGATGAATAGGTATTGTTAAAATCCTTCTGCTCTGTTCTTCTGTAATTGGGAAAGAGCCTTTTTTATATTTTAGATATTTCGATGCTGGTTGTAAATGAATTGGGATAGGATAATGTATTGCCGTTCCTATATCGTTTTTATTTAAAAAATTAATTAATTTATCTCTTTTATCTGTTTGTACTACAAAAGTATGATAAGTGTTAAATTGATATTTTTTCTCATCATTAATAAAATAAAAATTTCTATCCAAATTATCTAAGTAAAATTGGGCATTGAATCTTCTCTTTTTAACTGTATTGCTAAGTTTTTTAATTCTAAAGTTTAATATAGCTGCCTGAATAATATCCATTCTTGAAATAAAACCAAAATGATTGACTTTATTTCTGTCCTCTAAACCATGATTTCTCAAAATTTTTGCTTTTTTATAAAAGTTGTAATTATCTGTTACTAAAAACCCAGCATCGCCACAAGCGTTAAGATTTTTTAATGGATGAGCAGAAAAACAACCTATTTCCCCGAAAGAACCAGATGGTTTATTGAAATATCTGGAACCTATTGACTGTGCAGCATCTTCTATAACTGGAATTTTGTATTTTTTTGAAATTTCTAATATTGGTTTCATCTCACAAACTCTTCCTGTTAAATGAACTGGCATGATTGCTTTTGTTTTTTTTGTAATTTTTCCTTCTATTTGATCTGGGTTGATATTTTGATCATTAAGAACATCAGCAAAAACAGGTGTTGCTCCTACGTGAGTTATAGAAGTTGTTGATGAAATAAAAGAATTAGGAGGAGTGATTACTTCATCCCCTCTACCAACACCTAAAAGTTTTAGACCTAAAGTAAGTGCATCTGTTCCACTATTTAAAGCTACCGCATATTTTGAACCACAAATTTTTGATACGTTTTTCTCAAATTTATCAACTTCATTCCCCAGAACGTAGTGTCCTTTAGATAAAACTTTATTAATTTGGGGTAGAAGTTCTTTTTTTTCTACACTCCACTGGGCTTTTAAATCTACGTAAGGAATTTTCATTAATTATTTAAACTGTAAAATTTTTTTACAGTATCAACTACATATTTGAGCTGTTTTGAACTTAAGTGTTGATCACAAGGAAATGTGATGATTTTCTTTGTATGATTATCGGTAATTGGAAAATCTCCTCTTTTGTGTTTTAAATACTTTTGACTTTCTTGTAAGTACATTGGTTTTGGATAATGTACTTTAGCTTCTATACCTTTTTTTCTACAATACTCTAGGAGTTTGTCTCTTTTTTTGGCAAAAACAATATATAAATGATAAACAATTTTATAATTTTTTGGCCTAGGAGGAATTAAAATTCCTTTAATTTTAGATAAATTTTCATCATAAAATTTCGCATTTTTAATTCGTTGTTTAGCTATGTTTTTTGCTTGTGGTAAAAGCCAATTTCCTACAACAGCTTGGAAGGTATCCAATCTTGAATTAAAACCATTTATTTTGACTGTATCTCTGTCTATTAAACCATGGTTCCTGAGTAAAAGAAGTTTTTTATAATATTTAAAATTATTTGTAGTAATAATTCCTCCGTCTGACCAAACATTTATATTTTTTAACGGGTGTAGAGAGAAAGCTCCAAACATCCCCCAGCTTCCAGCCTTTTTGTTATTAATTTCACCTAGAATAGACTGGCACGCATCCTCGATAATAGGTATTTTGTATTTTTTTGAAATTTTGACTAATTTAGGCATGTAAGTCATGTATCCAGTAAAATGCACTGGAACAATTGCTTTTGTTTTTTTTGTAATTTTTTTTTCGATTTGGTCAGTGTTCATACAAAAAGTATTGTCGCAATCAACAAAGATTGGTTTTGCACCAAGTTCTGATATAGCACCAACTGTAGCTACAAAAGTATTTGCAGCAGTTATTACCTCGTCACCTTGTTTTATACCAAGAGCTTTAAGTGGTAATTTAATAGCATCTGTACCTGAATTAACTCCAACAGCATATCTTACACCAATTAACCTTGAAAATTTTTTTTCAAATTCTAGTAAAGGTTTACCAAGAGTGAAGTCACCAGTATTAACAAATTTTTTTAATTTAACCCATAAATCTGGGCAATTAGAAAATTGTTGTCTCAAATATGAATACCTGACCTTCATTATTTTAAATTTATTTTTTGCATTTTTTTTATGTTAAAATATTTTTCGTCTTGAAGAGAATTAGGCAATAAGTTTTTTTCAAATGCAGATTTTAAATCCTCTATTGCGTTTTTAATAGTATATTTTGGTTCAAATTTTAAAATTTTTTTAATTTTTTTTGAGGATATATGGTACGATCTATTATCATTTGATGGAATATTATGTAACTTAATATCATTTCCTAATACACTTTTCGTGAGTGTAGCCAAATCTTGAACTGAAATATTTTCGTATCCAGCATTAAAAATTTCTCCTGAAACTTTATCATTTTCAGCTTCTAGAAGTATTGAATAAGCATCAACCATATCTTGCATATGTATATTTGGTCTCAACTGACTCCCACCAAATACTTTAATTTCTCTATTATTAAAACCAAGATTTGCGAAAATATTTACTACAACATCTAGTCTTTGTCTTGGGGAATAACCGCACACTGTGGCTGGCCTAATTATAACTGGAGTAAAATCTTTAGATTTGAATTTTAATAATATTTTTTCACACTCCATTTTATATTTTGAATAATCAGTGAGTGGGTTCAACTGCATATTTTCATGTACATCTTTTTCGTTCTTTATTCCATAAACTGAAGAGGAAGATGCATAAATAAATCTTTTTACATTATTTTTTTGAGATATCTCTACAAGAGGTAAAAAAGAATCAAGATTAATTGATTTACCAAGTGTTGGATTCAATTCAAAGCTCGGATCATTAGAAATACACGCTAGATGAATAATGGCTTGGTGTCCTGGAACAGTTTTATTTAATAAATTTTTATCTCTAATATCTCCTTGAATAATATTCAAATTTTTGTGTTTTGTTAAAACATCTACACCATAAATCATGAGATCTAAAACTGTTACTTGGTAACCTTTATTCAATAAATCTTTAGTTAGAACAGAACCAACATAACCTGCTCCACCTGTTATCAAAACTTTTTTAAATTTCATTCGATTATTTAATAAATTTTCTTGCAACTGTTTCTTGCCCTAAAACTGATAAACCGCCATCTAGAAAAATATTTTGACCAGTAATGTAAGATGCTTTGTCACTACATAAAAAATTAGTTAGATTAACTATATCATCTGTTTTACATAGTCTTTTTAGAGGTATAATTTTTTTTGCTACCAATTTATATTTTTTACTTTTGCTAAAAAATTTTTTACTTTCTGGTTTAACGACGGTGCCTGGAGAAATAGAATTAAATCTTATTTGTTTTTCTCCAAATTTAACAGCATAATATTTAACAAAATTTTCTAGTGCAGCCTTTGATAAATGATAACCTAAGTTTTGTTCACTAACTATGAACTGGCTCGCGATTGAATTAATAAATACTATAGAGCTATTTTTAATTAAACTCTTACCTAAAGCATCAATAAAGTATTTTGAAGAAAATAACCCAATTTCAAAATGACCATAAAGATCATCTCCTCTATATCTTTGGCAAAATATTAAGCTCTTTACCTTAAATTTTTTTTTAATTTTAATTTCAATTTCTCTTTTAATTAACTTTGGGCTAGATAAGTCCAAATTAATAAAATTTTTGGACTTTTTTAATGATCTAGAAATTACAAAAACATTTTTATTTTGTTTTTTCAAATTTAGATAAATAGCCTTTCCTATTCCCTTGCTGCCACCAACTACTATTGTTATTTCTTTTTTTCTCATATTTTTTTTTTAAAACTTAAATAAGATAAGATTGAAATAATACTTAAACTATCATGAATTTTTTTATTTTTAATCATCTTCAAGCATTTTTTAAGCGGTATCCAAACGCAATTCGACTTAATTTTTCTTGTTTGAAATTTATCTGTAAAAAAAATGTAATTATAATTTTTAATATATTCTAAAGCAGTAAAATATTGAACTAACGGCTTTAAATTTTTACATTTTATCCCTGTCTCTTCTAAACATTCTCTTTTTGCAGCTTGAGATGGTTTTTCTTTTTTTTCTAATGCACCACCAGGTACCTCCAGTGATAATTTATTAATTAGTAATCTATATTGTTTTGTCATTAAAATTTTATTGTTTTTAACTAAGACGATTGAGGCTTTTTTGCTGTAATGAACTAATAAATAATCTTTATGAAATGATCCAAAATCTGCTTTTAAATTTTCAATTTTACAATATTTATCAGAATATTTTATCCCTTTAGAAATAATTTTTTTTGGAATTCGTGTAGTTTCACTGGTTACTAATCGTGTTTTCATTTGAAAGAACTATAGATCGATTTACTCTTATAATAAGGAAATATAGAAATAAATTTTCCACCTTTTTTTAAAAATAATTTATTTTTTTTTATAACCTTTTTTTCCACATTTGGATTTAGTGACATTAAACATAATTTAATATTTTCATTGATTAGTGCAGAACTTTTTTTAATTGGTAATTTTGAACCTGGCATAAAATGTTTTTGTTTGTTTGCATTATCATCAATAATAAAGTTTATATATTTTCCTATATTAAAAAGATTTATGAACATAATTGAGATATGACCAGCACCAAAAATTGCAATTTTACCATATTTATTTTTATATGATCTTAATTTTTCATGAATTTTATTTTTTACATTATTAAAATTTTTAGAATAATTATCTGTTATTTTTAAAATTTTTCTTGGATTATACTTTCTTTTTTTAACGTTTTTTTTACGATTGTTTTTTAGTAAAATTAATAGAGCATTTTCAATAGGATATTTGTAATTAAAGAACTTAACTAAACTCATATTTGGAAAATTAATTTTGAAATAATTTTTCAAAATTTCAGGAGTAAAATATAAGTTATGCTCCTCCCACAACATTGTATAATCTAAATATTTTATCTGTTTTGAGCAGTCAGGTACTTCAAATAAAATATAACCGTTTGTTTTTACTAATTTTTTTAATTGATTTAAAAATAAAGATGTATTTGGTGCATGTTCCAAAATATGCCTACCTACTAAAAGATCTGCTTTTCCATATCTTTTGGTTAATTTTAATACATTTTTAGAGTTTATTTTTGGAAGAACCGTCTCACTTGCAGCACTTTCAAACTTAATTTTTAAATCTTTTTTAGGTTTAATTCTCCAAGATTTAGAGACTATTTTTTTTTTAAGATACTTGATTAGAGAGTCGTCTTTATAGGTAATTCCAGCGATAGTTGATTTTTTTGGAAATTTGCAGACTTTCTTAATTTTACCACTCAAATTTGATAAATGATCCTCTGGTTCATAATATCTAATCCACTCATGTTCTTGTGCAATCATATTTGCTTTTAACGCCCTATTGAGCTGCAGAAGACCGCATGATCTACATTGAGATAATTTTAAAGTAAATTTAGTCTCTTTTTGCAAAGGTTTTTTTAAAAATTTATTGCAAAGAGAAAGATTGCTAAAGGATCTAAGAATTTTTGTATTTTTTTTACAACAAATTTTAGGCATTATTTATAGAATTTTTTTGTAAAATTCGATTAAACTCTCGTTGCTATTAGGTAACCACTCTGGGTCTGGATTCTTTTTATTGTCAAATGGACCCTCGAGTATCTCATGAACCAACACTAGGTCTGAAATTGCAACCATAGTGTGCCATTCACATTTATTAAATCTGTACAAAAAAGGGTTATTTGATGAACCTAAAGGTTCCATATTTAACTTTTTAGTAATATTTCCTTCATTATCAAAATTTATAAGTTTCATTTTCCCTTCTAGAACATTAAGGGACTCTGATTTTCCTTTAGAACAATTAGGATATATTTTTGTATCTTTCCCAAAACATATAATCATTTCTTGAACATTATCGTTTGGTGAATTGTGCAAAAGTAATCTTGAAATTTTTTTTTCAGAATTCCGATACTCAGACTTAATTTTATTTAAAAAGTTTGAGTCTAAATAAAAAAAGTTTTGCGTATTTTTCAAAACTCCTGACATAATTAATTTATTTTTTTATAATTTGAAATTCTGGCCAAATTTTCACAAACTTACCACCTTGGGATAAATAATCTCGATTTTTACTTATAATATTATCTGCATAAAGTGGCGCAAGAATAATTATAGCTTCGGGCTTTTCTTCCTTTATTTTTTTTGGAGAAGCTACTGGGATATTATAGAAAGGACTTAATAAGCCTTGCCTAAACTCATCGTCATCAATTAAAAAAGATATAAAATTTCCTAAATCATAATTAAAACTAAATGTTGTTGCGCCAGTAGAAGTTCCGTAAGCAGCAATTTTTTTTCCTTCTTTAATTATCGGTGAAATAAAATTATGAATTTCATCTTTTCTTTTTTTGATAAATGCTTTTACAGATTCGTGTCTTTCTAATTTATCCATTCCAAATTTTGTTTCATCATTAATAACTTCTTCAACTGAATTTAAAACTTTATTAGGTCCACCTTTTTTTTGAGCAAAACATCTTATTGAACCAGATTTAGCAGGAACAACTTTTACGTCAAAAAGCTCCATTCCATTTCTCTCAAAAAAAGATTTTAATGGTTTTGCATAAAAACCAGAGAGATGTTCATGTGTGAAGTTTTCGATAAGATTTTTTTCTATTACAGATTTATGATAATGCGTTTGCATTGAAAAAACCCCATCATCTTTTAGCAATAATTTAACACCTTCTAGAAAATCAATGTTATCTACAACATTTGAAAAAGTATGATTTGCAATAAAAAAATCTGCCTGGCCATATTTATCTTTAATTTTTTTTGCTGTATCTTTATTAAAATAACTATTGATAGTATTAATATTATTCTTTACTGCTTGCTCATATAAATTTGAAGGTTCAACTCCAAGCACTTTTACATTAAGATTTTTTTGCATATAATCTATAAAAATACCATTATTGCTTCCCGCTTCTACAGCGAATAAATCCTTTTTATTATTCGATAAATTATTTACTAGATGTTTGGCATAATCTTTAAAGGCTTCGGCAAGATTAGGATTTGTTGCAGCCGGTCTAGATAGATAAAAACTGTAGATTAGATCTGGATTAACAAAACCGCTATTTTGGTAATGGTGACAATCTTGACACATAACAATATCAAGCTCGAAGACTTCTTTTGTTAAAGCGGCTTTATCCTTAGGCATATATTTGTCGCCTATTGGTAACTTTGGAAAACTCATAACTTTCTTTAAATTCTTTGAGTTACAAAGTTTACATTTATTAACTATATGAAAATTGGATGGCATAATTAAATTTTATAAAAAAAATTTTTTATTTTTTCTATCACATAAGCCTGTTGGGATGAAGTTATCTTTTCATGGGCTGGTAAACTAAGTATTTTACCTAAAACTTCTCTTGCAACTGGTGTTTTAAATCTTCTATATTTTTTAAAAATAGGTGCATCAGAAGCAAGAGGGATGTGGTAAATTTTGTTCTGTACCCCATTTTCCGATAAATAATTCATAAGTTTGTCTCTATGATTAGTTTGAATAGCGTACGTGTATAATCCATGTGATGTCCCAGGCGAACTAATCGAAGGACATTTTACAATATCTTGTAACTCATTATTGTAAATATTGGCAATCTCGATTCTTTGATTCATTTTCTTTTTAAAATATTTTAGTAAGACCAAAAGCATTGCTGCATGCACAGTATCAATTTTATGATTTAGAGCTACATGATAACATTCGTTAGATATAATTTTTTTTGGATCAGACTTGGTGCCAGTATATCTTAACATTTTTACTAATTCATAAATTTTTTTATTATTTGTTGTGACAGCGCCAGCTTCTCCGAAACCTCCGACGTTTTTCATTACATTAAAACTAAAAGACGCAACATCTGAAAATGAACCAACTTTTTTTCCATTATACTTTGCGCCAAAAGCTTGCGCTGCATCTTCTATTACTTTTAAATTATATTTTTTCGCAATAGATTTTATTTGATCCATTTTACACATCAACCCTGTAAAATGTACTGGAACTATTGCCTTAGTTTTTTTTGTGATAGCTTTTTCAATTTTATTTGGATCAATATTAAAGTCTTCATCAATATCTACACAAACGGGTATTGCTCCACACTCAGCGATAGCATTCAAGGTAATAATCCAAGTAAGTGGTGTAGTTATAATTTCATCACCTTTTTTAACTCCTATACTTTTTAGAGCTAAATATAATGCACTACTTCCAGATCCAACACCTATTGCATACTTTGACCCAGTCATTTTAGCTATTTTTTTTTCAAATTGATCTACCTCTGGGCCTAACAAAACTTGCCCATGGGAGAAAACTCTTTTTACAGAGCTAACAAGTTCTTTGTTTAATTTTTTATCTTTTACTCTTAAATCAAAAAATCTTACTTTCATAATTTATTATATATTTCGAGAATTTTCTTTTACAAAAAAAATATCTTCAATTTTTTGTAATTCTTTTTTATTTTTTATAACTATTTCTTCTAATGCAAAATGAATTTGTTTTTTATTGTTTATAATTTGATTTAAAAAACTTATCCTTTCGTTTTTTTTCTCTGGTAAAAGATTTAGGCTATAAAAAATTAAACCATTTAAATACTTGATTTCTTTTACTATGCTCTTAAGCATTAAATAAGATTTTGTAAAAGAATATTCTACTTTACTTAATTTAAAAAATAATTTTTTTCTACTCGCATAATCTCTTATTACTAAATTTTGTACTTTCTGTGGTATCATAAGACCTTTAATTTTTCTCGAGAAAATATAGCCTCTATAACCTTTGCTATTTTTTTTTTGGCTCTTCATAATTCATACCTAGTCTAGTAGCTGCTCTTATTGTGATTGGTGAAAAGAAATCACCAATTGTTTTTCCACTATAGGGTGAAAGTAAAGACTTAAATCTACAATTAAAACTCCACCTTGTAGTTTTTTCTACATTTACTACATTTCCATGCATAATGTTTTGGGTAAATATAAGTCCTTGTCCATACTTTATATCTAACCATTTCACTTTTCCTTTTACCTCATTAAAAATTTTTGATGTTGAATTATATCTAAATAATTTTTCTTGAAATTTTTTATTAATTTGCTTTGGTAAAATATACATTGACTTTGTTTTGGCGCAGTTTACTAAAGGTATCCATAAAACTAATTCATATGGAGAGTCTCCCTGCCAAACATCTGAGTGTACTGGTAACAACGAACTATCGTCATTAGGTAACTGGATGCTTAAATTTACTTTTTTTTGCATAGAAACTTCGTTGCCACACAAAATGTCAATATATTGTTTTCCTATAAAAAAATAGTTTTCATGAAATTTTCTATCCAAGTTTAATTTATTGTAAACATGCAATCTTAATGAATTTAAGTTTTCAATAGAGATAAATTTTTGAATATTGTTTAAAACATTTGTGTTTATTTTAACTTTAATTTTTCTTTTTTTAAACCAATCTTTTACATGCAACAAAGTTTTGTTTCTAATTTCGTTGAGTAATTTTTTTTCTTTAATATTAAAAATGAAATACCCTTTTTTTATAAGACTTCTTTGAGTGTTTATTTCCTCAGTTGTAAAATAATTTTCCATATTTTATTTAAATAAATTTTCTAAATTTTTTAAAATTTTAATTTTGGATATTTTGTTTTTATTACCTACGTTTTCTACAGAAAAAGCTGCAGCTAATGAAGAAATTAAAAGTGTTATGTCTGGTTGAAGCTTCATTTTAAGACAAAGAGATGCCATCGATAACATAGCGTCTCCTGCTCCTATTTTGTCAATTGTGGCTTTGGCGAATGCTGGGGAATAAAAAAACTTTTTAGATTTTGAATTAAAGATTGTTGATCCACTTGACCCTCTAGTAACAATCAAGTTTTTAATATTATGCGCTTTAGATAAATTTATCATTAATTTTTCTATATTTGTATTTTTGTCTCTTGTTTCATGACGGATCTCTTTTTCATTAATTATAACACAATCTAAATTCTTATAATTTCTCATTGTGTGATAACCTATATTGGCTGCATTTACTTGCGCATTAAGAGCTAAAAATCTTGAATATTTAGTTATAATTTCTGCACTTTTTTTTGAGATTAATCCATGACCATAATCAGAAACTATTACAAGATCAAATTTTTTTAAATTTTTAATTAATATTTTATTGAAACTTTTTTCGTTTTGTTTTGTTAATAGTTCATCATTTATTTTATAAACACCAAGTACTTTGCTATGACTAACATGATCTAAAAATCTTCTCTTGACTATAGTGGGGGAATTTTTTTTTTTTATATAGTCTAATTTGACATTATTTTGAATTGATGAATTTATAAATTTTTTAAATTCTTCTCTTTCCCCAAGCATAGATAACAGTTTAATATTTTTACAAAAAGTTGAAAGATGATTTGAGATAGCTCCAGCTCCACCCAAATACTCCTCTGTATATAAATCCCTTAAAGCTAAAACTGGTTCTTTACCTGATTTTCCAAGAGCTTCGCAAAAAACATATTGATCAATGATTATCTCGCCAACAAGTAAGACTTTGAGCTTTTTGAAATTATCAATTTTTTTTCTTGTAGATATAAAATTATTATTTTTTTTAATATTTTTAATAAATGTTTTTTGATCAGTAGAAAAAATTCCACTGTTTTCATTTATTAATCGAGTAGAGCTAAAAGTTTCTGATTTTGTAAAAATTACTTTGCCTTTAAACCTTTTTACTTCCTTCACCTCATCACTAATTTTACCCGTTAAATCATGAGAAAAATTTTTATAGTCGGGTCCTTTACAGTAAAAATTTGGTTTGATTTTTCTTATAGCTGATAAAGCACTTCTCTCTGTATTTAGAGCCAAATAATCAATATCTTCAAGTGCCTCTAAAGCTTCGATCCTAGTTCTCTCTTTAAATGCCGGTCTTCCTTGGCCTTTATCGACAAATCTGTCGGGAGTTACAGTTACAACTAAAATATCTCCAAATCTTTTAGACTCCTTGAAATGCTTTATATGACCAATATGAATAAGGTCAAAAACTCCATGGCAATGGACTACTTTTCTTCCCCTTGTTTTCTCTTTTTCGAGCAAACTTTTTAAGGTTTCTAATTTAAAAAATTTTTTTTTCATTTTTTTTTCAAAAATTTAAACCAAACTTTTGTAGCTTTTTTTATTTTTTTTGGAGTCCATACTGGTGCTTTTTTCCAGTGATGTAAATTTTCTAATAGGTCTTGAACACCTTTTTCAATATTTACTTTGGGTCTCCAATTTAAATCTTTTTGGATTTTTTTAATATCCGAAAGCGAACGATCTGGCTCACCTGGTCTTTTAGGAATACTTATTCTTTTTTTACTTATTAAGTTAGCGATTTTGTTTACGCTTGTTTCTTTTCCACTTCCTACATTATAAATTTTACCTTTAACTTTTGAAAAGGCTGCCTTGTATAATGCTTCAACAATGTCAGTTATATGGATAAAATCTCTTGTTTGTTTTCCAGAGCCCACTACTGTCAAAGGTCTTTTCGCTACTTTTTGTGCAAGAAAGACTCCAAAAACAGCGCCGTAAGCACCGGATGTTCGTGAGCGAGGTCCGTAAACATTAAAAAATCTCATAGAAATATATGGAAGCTTATAAATTTCAAACCAATGTTTAACCAATTCTTCTCCTTGCCACTTTGTAAATGCATAAGGATACTTTACGTTTATTTTTTCAAGTTCATTGGTAGGAAATCTTTTAGGTAAACCATAACAACTTGCCGATGCTGCATAAATTATTTTTTTTATTTTATTTTTTCTGCAGGCTTCTAAAATATTAAATGTTCCAAGTACATTAGATTTAAAATATGACTCTGGTCTTTCAATACTTGGTACAATATCAGCTAGTCCGGCCAAATGAAAAACATAGTCTGCTCCTTTAAAAATTCTATCTAGGTTATTATTAGATGAAATATCTTTATTTATTATTTTTACTTTATTCTGACTCAATTTAAGATTATTTTTAAGTCCAGTACTAAAATTATCAATTACGATTACTTTATGTTTTTTCTTAACAAGAAAATCAACAAGATTGCTCCCGATAAAACCTGCACCACCTGTAACAATTATTTTCATTTATATTTTAGCCAACGCTCCGCACTTTGCAAAAAATTCGATTTACAATTATTTTAAACATTTTGTTTAGATTTATACAGGTATATATAAAAACTTTTTCCTATTAATTGTTGTTTCTATGTTACCCATTAAAATTTTAATTCTATTTCTTTGTAAATTAATAATCTGAAAAATTTTGTCTGTAAAAGGCCCTGATGAAAATTTATATGCTTTATTTAACTCTAAATTGAAAAAATCTTTTGAAACAAAACCATTTTCACATTCTGAAGATTTACATTTCTCAACAAAACTACTAATATCTTCTTGGGATGCTTCAAATCCTTTAAGAATACATTTTAATCCCCTAGAAAATTTCAAACTTTCATGTATTTTTTTATTTGCTAAATTTTCGTGAAAACAAAATAAATAGTCACCTAACAGATTAACCTCTTTGTTGATTAATTTATTATTTTTATACTTTTGAACTCTAAGTTTTGGAATATATATTTTTAAATTTTTACCCAGCTTTACAGACAGATCTTCTTTGAGCAATGCCAATGCCTTTTTATCAAATTTTAACACTGTCCACATTATTCGCTCTTTTCTCCCTCTAGATCCTTTTTAAGATCATCGTATTCTGCAAGCTTTCTTTCCATAAAATTTAAGGTTAACGTGGTTTTTACAGTTAGGCCTTTAGGTGTTAAATAATAAAGGTATTTTGATTTATTTGGATTTTTCTTAAAATTTTCAATTTTTATTAACCCTTTTTTTTGAAGCGCTCTGATTAAGTAATTTAATTTACCCAAACTAAAACCTAGCGTTTTTGCTAAATTTCTTTGTGAAAGCTCTTCGGTCTTTTTGATATGCCTCAAGATTTCTAGATATTCTTGACTGTTTTCGTTATATTTATTCTCTTGTTTGCTCATGTTAAAAATAGCTTGCGTTCATTATTTGAACATTATAGTGTACAATTTTTGAACGTATGTAAAGTAAAAAATTAAAAAAAATGAATTATCAGAAAAAAATACCCGACTCTTTTAAGACCTTGATAAAAGTTAAGAAATATCAGGGGGTAATTCTTTTTGGAACTGGTAACCTCGGTAAGATAGTTTTAAAGGCCTTAAATAAAGCTAAAATCAATGTCGTGGCAATAGCTGATAATAACGAGTCTAATTGGAATAAAGAGTGGAATGGGCATAAGGTAATTTCAATAGATGAACTGGCCAAAACTAATAACACTCATCCAGTAATCATTGCCTCACTCAACTTTCCATACATGAAAAGACAATTAGAAGATATTAAAATCACTAACTACTTCGATTCGGATTTTCTATTTTCTGAATTTGAAATTAACCTTTTAGATTGCAATACAGATTGGACACCTAGCAGGTGTAAAGAACAGATTGATCTATACATCTACTCTGTCAACGCTCCAAGGGAAAGGAAAGATTTATATTTAAACAGCATAGATTTAGTTTTAACAGAAAAATGTTCATTAAAATGCAAAGATTGTTCAAATCTAATGCAATATTATGCAAAACCAATTGATGAGGATTTTAATGAGTTAATGCTTTCTTTAGATAAATTTCTCAGCTCAGTAAATTTTATTAGAGAAATAAGATTGATAGGTGGTGAACCCTTAATTTATAAGAAAATTGATTTAGTTATAAAAAAGTTACTTACTTACAAAAATTTTGAAACAATTCACATTTATACAAATGGAACAATTGTTTTAAAAGATGATAAGATGAAATGTTTTCAAGATAACAAAATCCTTTTTAAAATTTCTGATTATGGAAAAATATCAAGAAATGTTTCTCGTCTTGAAAACAAATTACAAGATCTTAATATTAAATTTATAACAGAAAAAATTAGAACATGGCAAGACTGTGCTAAAATAGAAAAATTTAATAGAACAGCTGAATTAAATAAACATATTTTTGGAAATTGCTGTGAAAATCAAGGTTTAACTTTACTACATGGTATTTTGTATCTATGCCCTTTTAATGCACACGCAGAAAATTTAAAAGCAATACCTAAACATAATGAGGATAGAATAGCGCTAAATAAATTGACAAATGATGAAATAATTGAAAAATTAAAAAAACTATATTTCAAAACAGAATTTCTTAAAGCTTGTGATTTTTGTAACGGAAGAGATCATAACGTTGCTAAAGTAGAAGCAGCTTTACAAGTAAAAGATCCATTAAAAATAAATAAAACTTTTTAAATTTTATTAAAAATTATATTTTTTATTTTTTTTGATAGTAAAACTTTTTTTATTTTTTCGCGAACTTTAATACTGTGATGACATATAATTATTAATGTGTTTTTAATTTTTTTTACGTTAGCTTCATTTTTTACAAAGGCATCATCAATTATTTTTGTTTTAAAATTATTTTTTTTTAATACTTTATAATACGAATAAGATAAATCAGTTTTACAATAAAGGTATATTGGATAATTTTTTTTGTTATTGTTTTTAACAAAATCAGTTATTTTTTTCGTATAATTGTTTTCATATCTCTTTATATTTTTAATATTGAATGAAAAAATTAAGTCTTTGAAGTTATTGTTTATAAGATTTGTTTTTAATAAAGTTGAATAAAAGAAATTAACCTTTTTTTTAAACATATTAAAAATAATCTTAGATCTATTATTATCACTTACCATTAAAGAGTTATTAAAATTATCAACAAGAATTTTATATAAATTTTTAAGGTACTTTTTGAAAATACTTTTACCACTTTTCTTTAGTAATACAGACAAAAGCAGAGTACTTTCGAAATAACTTAGGCATCTTTCTAGATCGAACTTTCTACTAAGACTATCCTTAAAATTTCTATGATAATAAAAATTATTTTTAACAAATAGTATAATTTTAGTATTGAATAGCATTAAATTAGTAAACACCTGGTCTTCGTTTATTTTAATTTGTGGAAAAGTTATTTTTTTCTTTTCAAGAAATTTCTTTTTTACAATAAAAGGCCACGCTTCTTCAAATACAACGTTATGCTTATTAAATAGCTTAATCAATTGATAATTAGAAAACATTTTTTCTCCAGCTATACCTTTAAATATAAATTTATTACTAAAAGGAAAATTGTCTTTTGAATATAGACCTAAAACTAAATCTGGATATTTATTTTTTATAATTTTTTTTTTTATTTTATAAATTTCATTATTATTTACAGAATCGTCCGAGTCTAAAAAAATTACGTATTGTCCAGAAGCAGCCCTAATTGCCTTATTTCTAGATGAACCTGGGCCTAAATTTTTTGAGTTTTTAATAATCTTAATATTCTTAATTTTATTTGTTTTCTTAAAATTTAAAACAGTTTTAATTGTATTATCAGTAGAATTATCGTCCACTAAAATTATTTCGTTTTGATGATTATTTTTTTTTAAATTCTCTAAACATTTTATAATATGTTTTTCTGAGTTATAACAAGGAATTATATAGCTGAAAAAAAATGACATAATTATTCATTATTTTTGTTTTTTAGACTAATAATACCAGATATCCCACACATTAAATTTTCTTTTTTTAATTTTTTTTGCAAGTTATAGTATAATTCATCTAAAATAATAAGTATTTTTAATTACTATGAGTGAAGAATATTTTACAGCTTTAAAAAAAACAGATAAATACGAGGAAAAAAAACAAATTTTTTTAAAAAAAAGAGTTTTTAAAACTATCAACTCATTAGTAAAAACATTTTTTGATAAAAATTTAGAAAATGACCAGTTTTTACTTGATCTCGGATCTTCAGATAATTCTTTGGTAAAAGTAGCGCAAAGTTATGGGATGAAAGCTAAAGGATTTGATATTGTGGACCTTGATCTTGAAAAAGATAAAATTGATTTACCCGACAATAGTTGTGATATTGTTACCGCTATATCACTGATTGAACATATCCATAAACCTGAGAGTTTTCTTAAAGAGGTGAAAAGAGTTTTAAAAACCAAGGGATACTTTATTGTTGTAACACCTGATTGGAGTTCAAATATGAAGTTTTTTTATGATGACCCAACTCATCTACGTCCTTATTCTCAAAAATCATTAAAGTTTTTGTTAGAATTAAGTGGTTTTAAAAATATTAGTGTCGTTCCTTGGCTGGTGTGTAAACCAACTTGGATGTGGAAAATACCCTTCAAGTTTCTTTTCGCAAAACTAATTCCATTTAGAGGCGATACATATAATTGGGTTCCAAATATATTAAAAGGAAGATCAAAATCTCTATTATCAATTTGTATAAAATAAATGAAAAAAAGTATTAAAATAGTAATTTCTGAAGTTAAAAAAAACGGTTATAGCGTTTTACCGAATGTTTATAATAAAAGTTTTTGTAAAAAAACTATTAAAAAATTAGAAAGTATTTTAGACAATTTAAAAAAAAGACGGAAATATTTTGGCTCAAATAATAATCAGGTAATATATAACTATTTTTATCATGATATTAAATTAATTAAACTGGCTTATAATAAATTTATAAATCCTATTATGAGGGAATTGATTGATGAAGATTATGTTTTAATATCTCCCTCTGCAAGAAATCCTAGAATTCTTGGAAATATAAATAATGGAAAAAAAACTTCAGGTTTTGGGTGGCATGTAGACTCGAGGGTGATTAAGAAAAACAACTCCTTAATTAAGCCCTCTTTAAATTTTTTCGCTATTATTGCATTAGAAGATTTCACAGCTCAAAATGCGTCAACTAAATATATTAAAAAATCTCATAAACTTTATAAAAAGCCAATCGATCGAAATAAAAATATTAAAAGTAAAATTATGACAGCCAAAGCAGGTTCAATAATATTTTTTGATGCTGCTTTGTGGCACCGAGTAGGTGAACCAACAAAACTTTCCAGATGGTCGATATTTAATATGTATGGACCATGGTATATGAAACCATATTTTAGATTTACCGATGGGATGAATTCAAAAATAATAAAAAAGTTGAGTAAATTTGAGAAAAAAATATTACACTTTAATTCTATACCTCCAGTAAACTCTGAAGGAGTTTTAACTACTCTTAAAAAGATTTAACTTCAAATTATATCCTTAACAAAATTTTTTTCAGTGCATTAATCAAGCCAATTGAGCTATTAGTACTGGTCAGCTGCACGCGTTACCGCGCTTCCACATCCAGCCTATCAACGTAGTGGTC
>MDTB01094608.1_pt1 | contig 29808 bp, 6 predicted proteins | sample 811161 | NCBI WGS metagenome assembly MDTB01 (sample SAMN05326650, study PRJNA326480) | marine metagenome | isolation source: seawater | place: Mediterranean Sea | collected 2009 | reverse complement strand
ATTTTTTCTTGCTTAATAAATTGATAAAACTATATAGAAAAATATTAACATTAATAATCATGCCTAAATCAATTGATAGTGATGAAATAGGGACTTACTTAGGAAAAAAAGGTTACACATTAAAAAAAGAATTTTTAAGTGTTCAAGAACAAAATTTGATAAGAAAAGAATTAACAGTCAAGCCATTTGTTCCTAAAACTTCATTACAAAAACCTAGCAGTTTTCCAATATATCGTGAATCAAAAAATAAATTATATGTTCCACGTTATTATGGTATTGAAACGTATGGTGAACCGGAATGTATAAAATTAAATGAAGGGAAAGATATAAATATAAATTTTAATGGAGAATTGAGAGATTATCAAAATCCGATTGTAGCTGAATTTATGAAATCTGCTAAAAAAGGTGGCGGACTATTAGAATTACATACAGGAGCCGGTAAAACTGTAATAGGATTAAAAATATTAAGTAATTTAAAAAAGAAAACCTTAATAGTTGTTCATAAAGAGTTTTTATTAAGACAATGGATAGAACGAATAGAACAGTTTTTACCTGATGCTAAAGTAGGTAGGATTCAAGCAAATGTAGTAGATGTAGAAGGAAAAGATATAGTTATAGGTATGTTACAATCATTATGTAAGAAAAATTATTCAATTAATATATTTGAAGAATTCGGATTTACTATATATGATGAAGTTCATCATATAGGAGCCGAAGTATTTAGTAATGCTTTATTTAAAAGTGTAACTAAATATAATTTGGGTTTATCTGCTACAATGAAACGCAAAGATGGTTTATCAAAAATATTTAAAATGTTTTTAGGTGAAGTAGTGTTTAAAAAAGAAAGAAAAGGTGAAGATAATGTTTTAGTTAAAGCAATAGAATATTATAACAATGATGAAGAATTTTCAAAAGTTGCCTTAAATTTTAAAGGTCAGACCAATTATTCAACAATGATAAAAAAATTATGTGAGTTTAATAGACGCAGTGAATTTATATTAAAAGTATTAAAGGATATACTAAAAAAAGGTGAAAAAGAACAACAAATAATGATATTAGCTCATAATAAGAGTTTGTTACAATATTTATATGATGCTATAGAATACAGAAATATTGCAACAGTAGGATATTATATAGGTGGAATGAAAGAACAAGCTCTTAAAAAAAGTGAAAGTAAAAAGGTAATTATTGCAACATATGCTATGGCAGAAGAAGGTTTGGATATAAAAACATTAACTACATTATTAATGGCAACTCCTAAAGTAGATGTAACACAATCAATAGGTAGAATATTACGGAAAAAAAGAAAAGAGAGTTTGGTTATAGATATTATAGATCAGCATCCAGTATTCCAACGTCATTGGGCTAAAAGAAAAACGTTTTATAGAAAACAAAAATTTAAAGTAATAAAAACAGATAATTCAACATATGACGATGATAAATGGGAAACAATATTGGATGTAAAAAATAATATTTTTAGAAAAAGTAAAAAATCTAAAATTATAAAAATAAATACAGATGTATTGGAAACAGGAAAATGTATGATAAATATGAAATTGAATTAATATTATTAATTTATGAAATAATATTAATTATTTGGTTATTGGTGTTACAGTTCTACTATGTGGTCCTAATGCCCATGGCATAGGAACTTTTGCTGGCGTAGAATATCTATATGATAAAGGTTTGTTACTTCCTGCTTGTGACCATTTATTACCACCTCTTTGTCTTTTTCTCCTAGTTCTCCTTCTTCTTCTGGATTTTCTTCTTTTAGATTTTCTTCTTCTAGATTTTCTTCTTCTAGATTTTCTTCTTCTGCTTTTTTTAGGTTTTTTATGAGTATGTCCCAAACGTACACCTTTAAGATGTTGTTTGTAAGTTTTTACTCTATATCTTTTACCTTTTTTGTCCCACATATAATGCTTTCTAAATTTTTTACGTGATTTTCTTTTTCTACCACCACATTGCGAACGTCTAATTTCACTAGGTGCTGCATAACTTCCTCTAAATGTTTTTGCCATAGCAGCTCCTTTAGAGGTGAATCCATAAGCAGAAGATCGCAAATTATTAAATGCACTATATGCTTTACCCCCACCTCTGATAGTAGCTGCTCCTAAATTAGAAGGATTTGCTTTACCTCCACAGGTAGAAGTAGTAGAACTAATAGGATACCCTTTGCCCATTCCTAAATTAGCACCTTTTGATAATGTTGAATTATTAACGCCAAATCTAACACCACCTTTTTGTGATGCTCTGCCTGCTTTACCTGCTAATTTAAATGCTCCGATATGTTGATTCTTACAGTTTACTGACATATATATAATATGTCTATAAATTTTTTTTATGAACTATGGGTTCATTTGAAATTTCAATAGGGACCCAAAGTTTATATTTATTATTATAAACGCATTTCATTTTATAACTTTTTTCTAAATCAACATATTTATCTAAAGATACATCTTCAAAATCTTCTTCGTCATCACTTTCTTCAATAAAATCAATATTTCTGTTTTCTTTAATATTTCTAAATAATGAATTCATATAAACACTGAGTTTATAAGTAGGTATCAAAGCTTTGCTATATTTTTCTAATTGGTTTGTATCTTTAATATATAATTCATAAATATCCGTATTAATTGTAGCTTTAATTAAAAATGTATAAATTTTTTCTCTATTAATTTTTATAAATTCATTAAAAACAAATTTCTTTTTATCATTTCTAATTTGAATAGAATATATATCGTATGGTAATTTTGATACAATATTTTTAATTTTATTATAGTCATTTGATATAACTGGCATACCAAAAATGATGTGATTATTTGTAAAATAATCTTGTTTTAAAAATTTATCAACTGTATAAAAAATTTGACTAATTATTTGTGTTTTACTTAAATTATTCAAATTATTTCCTTTAAAATAAAACATATCTTCAATATTAAAAAAATTCATATTATTGCATTTGAATATTGTTCCATAAAATATAGTTCCTTTACCTGCTGCTAAAATAGTATTAAAAGAACATTTATAACTTGTGATAGAAGCAATAGATTTTCTATTTCTACCAATTTTTAATAATAAACAATGAGATTTATTTTTAAAATTTTTAAACCAAGTAAAATATTTTATACCTTTCGGTATTGTTAAATAAAAATTACCATTATTTAAAACTGTGTTATAAATTTTTTTTTCATAACATAGTTCAACTCTAGGAAATTGTTTTAAAAGTGAATGCATATCATTGTATGATAGTTCCATATAATATATCATATATACGTGTCTTTAATTAAATTTTTTATAATCTATTTTGAATTACTTAATTCTAGATGTAAGATCCATTGTAAGTTCATCATCATCATTATCTAAACCATTATTATTCCAATTAAAATAGTTGTCATTTTGAAATCCAGAACTTATTTTTTCGTTTTCGTTTTCGTTTTGATTATTTTTATCATCTTTTAATGTTCCTATATAATTCCTTAATTCATTTTTCATATCTTCTTTTTTATTAGAATCTGTATTATTCATTGTGGAATAAATATCTTTATATAATTCTGTAGGTTTTTTGACTAAATCTTTTGTTTTTGGTATTGTTAAATTAGTTTTCAAAAAACTCCATATATAGTGTATTGTAACTATCATAATAATAGATACTAATGTATATTGTATTATTAATAATAGATTCATAATATAATATAAATTTATATTAACATTTCAATAAATGAACTAATGTTTTTATGTCTTCTTTCAAAAATAAATCTTCAACAGAAAATTGCGAAGTAAAATATAAATCTGAAATATTATTATTGATAACTTCAATTATCATTTTTGTTTTTGAAAATTCCCCCTCTTTAAATTCATAAATATCTTTTTCTATAGATATATTTTCATTATTAACATGATTAGGAAATTTAAATGTTACGTGATTTACATCATTGAATAATAACGTGTAATTATCTATAAAATTATCTATGCAATACGAGTCTTTTAATATAATTTTTTTTTTTATCATATTATTATTTTTAAATAAAAAATAACCATAATTTGTCAAAATCATTTTTTGTGTGTATTTCTTGTATGGAAAATTTATTTTATTAAGATTTATATTATTTAAATTAATTTCTTGAATATAATATTGCTTCATTAATAAATATATAATTGAAACTATTTAAACCGATTTTATATATTTTATTTATAATGGTAAAAGCAGTATTAGTTAGCAAATTTGGTGAAGTAAAAGATAAAAACTTTCAAAATTTGGAATTAGATACATTATGGAAAAAATGTGGTTTTTCTAATGATAATGATTGTTCAAAACAAGTTACTTGGCCTTGTGAAGACAAATGGGTATCTTTGTATGCAAAAGACCAAGGTAGACATAATCATATAAATAAGTATGATTTCCCTCCTCCTTGTGATATGCCAGAATGTATGTATTATGGCACTGTTTTATTATTTAAGCATGAGAATGAAGAACCAAGAAACGATGAAATAATAAATTTTACTAAAGATGAATGGGATAAACTTTATGAAAAATTATTTGGCGGATTTGAAGATTTAGATGAAGAAGAGGAAGATAGTGATGATGAATTAGAAAACGTGCCATCAGAATTGAAAACAAAAGATGGTTACTTAAAAGATGGTTTTGTTGTAGATACTAGTAGTGCTGATGAAGATTATATTCCACCAGAAGAGGATGATGTGGAGTCTTTACTAAGTGAAGACAGTGAAGTAACTTCTGGAGAACAAAGTGATAGTGAAGATGAATTATCTGAAGAAAGTTATTTAACAGATGAAGAATAAATAAATTGATTTAAACGTAATATTTATATATTAATTATACTATGTCCATAAGTAAACCAAAAGAATTTCGTTCCAACATAATAAAAAATATACAAAAATTTATTAAAGATCCTGTAATATCAACAAATTTAGAAAAAGCAATATATAATTATTCAATAAAAGAAGGTACACAGAAAAAAATAGTAAAAAGATGGGATAATATTCATTTTGTTCAAATATATAAAGACCGTTTAAGAACAATATATAACAATTTAAATCCAAAATATGAAAAAAATAATTCTAAATTGTTAAAAAAATTAATGAAAAGAAAAATAAAACCTAAGGATTTAGTTTTTATGAGTCACCAGGAGTTAAATCCTAAAAAATGGAAACATTTGGTTGAAGCAAAAATTAAAAGAGATAAAAATTGTGTTCAAGTAGATATGGCAGCAGCTACAGATGAATTTAAATGTTTTAAATGTTTTGCTAGAAAATGCACTTATTATCAACTTCAAACGCGGTCTGCAGATGAACCAATGACTACATTTGTTACTTGTATTAATTGTGGAAATAGATGGAAATGTTAATTAGTGAAAAATATAATTAAATATCTAATATTTAATTATATATAATAATGCTTGAAAATGATTTAGATGAAATAAATACTGATTTTTTTAAAGATGCTATAATATCATTTGATAAACCAGAAATAAATTATAATAAATTAATAGATAAATTAGAATTATCCATTTCAATAAAAAATATTGTAAAATTGAAAGAAATATGTTTAAATGTTCTTACTAACATGAAACCACATAATTTTATAGTTAATTTTGTTTTTTATATTTTTATAGGAGGAAAACACGAAAATAGGGCTATTCACAGAATAAAAGGAAATGTAAAATTAGATGAAAATCTATTATTTCCAAAAAATAAAACAATTGTAATTAAAAACATATCAAAAATATCAAGTAAATTTAAATTTTATTGTACTTATGAAATAACTAGTCAAACTAATATATTCCGTGGAAAAGAACCATTATTTACACCAGCTGTATTTGAAAATAAAAATGAATTTGATGTGGATAAATTCATTTCAATAAATTTTATAAATTTAATACCTAATTATGAACCCAAATTACCCAATGTAAAATATAATGAATTAAGAAATCAATTAATCATTACTATTCCAAAAAAACAATTAGATGAATTAGAAAAAAAATTAATTGAAAAAAAAGCTAAAAAATTATTAAAATTAAAAATATATATTTGGGAACCAAATATAAAATCTGTATATTGTGATGAAAAATGCAATAATGGTATGATAGTAACGGATATGGATAAAAATGATAGTAAATTAAACATACCAACTTTTTTTACATTAGCTACAAATAGTGAAATGGATATAAATAGTGGTTTATGGGATTTTGCTTGGAGTTATAGTTATGTAAATACTTTTGGAGAGATAATCAAAAGTAAAGATTTAAATGTGAAATCAAATAAACGTTTGGTTTTAATAGAAAAAAAAATTCATATAGACAATAGATTAGTAAATCCATCTACAGTTAGGTCATTTCGCGTTACAGATGATTTACCGTTTTTACTAAATGGATGGACAAGATATCGTGCTGTTTCTTATGGAACTTCAGCAGATAAAATATCAAAAAATTGGGATTGGAAATATACAGCTAATTTTAATACTACAGGTATTAATGGTTCTATAAGTCCTTTTAAAATAGGAGTTGTTAATCAATATAGAGATCAGCCTTCATTTTTACATTTATTAAAAGACGCAACTATACATTACAGATTGTCTAATTGTGTGGATTCTTATTACCCTTTAAGAACGTTTAAGGGCGGAAAAAGAAGATTAGATGAAAAAGTATTGAATCATATAAAGGGAAATGATTTTAATGGAGTATTTCAAGGTTCTACTGTTCAATCTGATTGGGAAGTTATCAATACACATCCTGCTCAAAAAAAATGGAATACTTATCACTTTAAACAAGATGATATTGTTTGTTTTAGAAGTGATAGTGTTGGTTGTAGATTAGAAATATGGATTGAGTATAGTAGGGGGTATTCATTAGAAATGGATTTACCTGATAAAAATGCCGATGTTTCTTGGCCACGTGGATTTGTAAGAACAGAATTTTGTGATGGTCAAAAAGAAAAGGAAACGTGTGGTGGTATATATTATAATATTTATAAACAATCTTTAAGGTATAAAGATAATAAAAAGTGGAAAAAAAATATTGAAATTTATGAATCCAATTGGAAAAAACATAAAAAATTATTAGACTTAATGAGTGCTGAATTAGATCAAATGAAATGGTTTAAAATAATAAAGGAATTTTTAGACTTATCCGAAACAATTGATATAAATAGTACTGTTAAAGAAATACAAGAGTATAAAGCACAATTATTAGAAAAATTAAATGAATCTCAAAAAATAGGAAATTTACCTTATCAGGATAAAAATGGTAATACATTTGATAAAAAAAATACAGATTGTACTGGAAATATGAATAATTTATTAACAAAATATAATTTATTTGAAAATAAAGGATTGAAATCAATAAATTGGCAATGTAAGGGATATAAAAAAAATGAAGAATTGGAAGAATTGTTGGAAAAAAAATTAACCATTTTAGATAAACAAAAAAAGGATGAAGCTGATTCAATTAATAAATTTATTAAAGAAAATCCTGATTATTTAACTGCTGCCGATGAAGAAGAGACTGCCGATGTAAGTCCCGAAGAAGATGGAACTCTAGAAGAAAGAATTCTTTCACAGGATATAGACGTTTCTTCCAAACCTATATATGAAAGAAAAATTAATAATGATATATCAAAAAATCCACATAAAAGACCCGGATTTGATGAGCGTTGGATACCAAAAGCTATAAATGATGATTCAATATTTTACTATGACCAACAAGTTTTAGGTTCAGCGAGTCAAGACGGTGCTTGTATTAGACAATATAATCCATTTTTAAAAAGAAATTATGGTTCTTGTGGTGAAAGAGATTTTTGGGAAACACGTTGTATGTGTCCTGAAAGTAATTTGGTAGATCCGTCTTCTTATGATCATAGATATTTATTAGCAGGAACAAGATTTGATAGACATAGATATAGGAGAATTAAAGTAGTTCAACCATTTTATTATAATGGTATTAAAAATCTTGTACCAAAAGGTGCTGAATTTATTCTAAATCCTAGAAATAATTATTATTATTGGGTTGATAATGCAAGGGTAAACTTAAGACAAACGTCTCGTGGTGGAATGATTGCTTTGGATGTTTATTATCATAATAGTAGGAAAAACGGTTTATATTTTTTAAGACATAGTTGGGCTTCTTGGCCATGGCAAAAAAGAAAAATGAGAATTACAGTTCAACACGTTTATCACCCGGGTACTAGTCCAACGTGGAATCCTGCTTTACCACCGGGTCATGGTTTACCCGGTGTATCAAATGGTAATAATAATTCAGGGCTTTATTTTCATTTTGCTTATCCTGAATTAGACGGTTGGGTAAAAATGAATTACTGGAATGGTTGGGTTATAAATGATGTAGATTTAATAAGAGAAGGGCAAGTAATAAGAAGGGGAAGAATTAGAGTATGGAGAGCACCATCACGTGGGAGAGGAAGAAGTAGTCACGATAATTATGTTAAAAGAAGATTGGGTTTAGATCAGGATTCAAATCATTATTTGGGATATGCTCATGGAAGATGGGAGGGTTTTACTAATTATACCAGAGAATCCAATGGTGCTAAATATAGATTTCAACCGGGTGATATTCTCAGAAAAACAAAAGGCAGTAATGATATATTACGCCATTTAAGATTTTATGAAGTATTAGATAGTTATGGTAGAGGACATGACACTAGAATTGCTGAATGGTGTCCTAGAATGTTTGCTTTACAAAATATAAGAGCAAGAGACGGAGATCAGGCACGAGCAAATGCAATGACAAAAAATTATGGCTCAGAAGATAATCCTATGAATTTTAAATTGGGTAAACAATTAGGATGGACATTAATAGCTTCTTCTGTTAAATACGGCAATGGTTTAGGTCCAAAAAAATTAGATTATCAAGGAAATTTTGGAAGAAGATTTCGTAGTCACCATTGGTTAGGAGGACATACCCATTGGGGTTGTAGTACAAATTGGATGATTCACGGTAGACCATGGTGGGTTAATATGAACTCACAGGCTATGAGAAAAGCGACTGATACAACAGACTCTTTTGAACATAGTTATAGTTATGGTGATCTTAGGGGCATTGTATCTATACCTAGAAATCGAGATGGACAGATAGGTTGGACTACATTATTATATGCTATAAAAGATATTAGAATAAAAGTAAAATTTAATGCAACGTATCCTTATAGTGGTGTATGGTGGACACAAAATCCACGTGTTGTAGATGAAAGATTGCAACAAAATACCAGTTTTGCTATGGGTGGTGCTGGCGATGATTTTGGCGGAGATATTACTACAGGTATGCAATGGGTACATACTTATACTGACGGTCAAAATGGCAGACGTGCTCATAATTATTGGTATATAGATATACCTTCAGGTTCTTGGTTTGGATTTGAATGTTATTATTGGCATAGAGTATATTTTGAAATATATGGTTTTGAACAAGTTCAAGGATGGGTTCCACAAATAGATAATTTATTGCGAAAAGATAAACAAATAAGAATAAATTTACAAGCGCAACAAGGTTATGATATAGAAATAAAAGCAGTAAGGAAAACCGTAAGAGAGTTGGGTAATAATGAAGTAATATACAGATTTGATGGAATTCAAGATGTTGAATTAGACGAAGATATTAAAGAATTACCGAATCAAATGCTTCAAAATAGAAGTAATCCAGTAATAAAAAATTCTCAAGATTTGGGAGGAAATGGTGGATTATTTTGGACGTATGAGGACAATAATGGTATTACTAGATATTTTGCTAATAATGGTGAACAAATAGAATATTATGCTAGGGCAAGGAAAATAGCAACTGCTTTATATGAAGCAAAAGTAAGACCTTATTATTTTGAAATAAATAGATCAACTGCGAGAGGAGGAGGAAATTATAATACAAATAATCAGTCTATAGCTACTTTTCATCCAGATTTACATGGAAAAGCTCATAATTCTAATCCTTATCGTCATGGTGTTAGAATAGGGTTTGAATTTAGATATGCTCCACTAATTTATTTTGATGTTCCATATACGCATCATAGATATAGTGATTATTATAATAGTGAAAGTTATGATATTGATAGAGTAAATACATATACTTGTAATAGGGCAAGATTAAGTGCTGGCGGTAGTAATGCGTGGTGTGCTCAAACACGTCGTTCATTTAATTATGCCGGTGCCAAATTAACAAGAGCATCATCCAGTCAAACAATAACAAGATGGAATCCAACATCATCAGGCATGACAACAACAGATAGACAAAGTGGTCAATTAAATGGATATAGACGTGAAAATACAAGTAAAGGTTGGTTAAATTGGTTAGAATTAAGTTTGGGAAAAATAGGTTGGGTTTATGGTGTAGTTATGAAGGGTAGACAAGGTTCTCAGCGTGTAAGGAGTATAGTAGTTAAAGTTAGTACAGATGATGAATTTGAAGACAAACCATTTGTTTTATTAGGAATACCAGATAGAGATGACCAAACGTATGTTACAGATATGAATAGAGATTTAGAAGAACATTATTTTCATGATATGGCATATTATAACAGAACATATCCTGTTTATTTTAGAAATGGTCCTATACAATGTAAAAAAGTTCGCATATATCCTACAAATTTTTATAGTCATGAATCTTGTAGAGTAGGATTATTGATAAACAAATATCATAGACCAGGACATCACGCGCCAGACCCAAATAAAATGGGTTCAAATGAATATACAAATCATATTGTAACAAAAAGAAATGATGGGTGGTCAACATTTAGTTATGGATTTAAAGAATGGAGATATTTCAATAGTGTTTATAGAAGAGGACCACAAGATGTTAGAAGTGCTTGGGTAGATAGAGATAAAGTCAATATGCCGAAGAAATTTTGGCGTTATCAAAACGATCATGGCAATACGTTTAGAGTAGCATATAAAGATAATAATTTGGGTCATAGAGAATTAGATATATGGAATTCTACCACTACAAGTCGTGAGGGTGCTAATTGTATTTGGATGGAAAGTATTAATGAAGTAGCAAGAGATAATATTATAATAAATCCATTCCGTAATTTAAAAGTAAAAATAAAAACAAATACAAATGAATTACCAGAAGATTGTTGGAATAGAAATAAACCTATTAAATTTATTTATAGCGGAACAGATATTAGTTATTGGGATCTTCCATATAGTCGTAGAGTAGTGAATGAAGCGTGGGATGATGGTAGATATCCCGGTACACATGCTAAAAGTATGTATAGTTCTTACAGAAGAAATCCATGGAATCCTCATGGCGTTGGTGCGTGGTGTACATTAAGAGGTAGTAGTTGGGATTATGGTGTTTTTAGACAAGATACTGGAATACATGTTGTAGCAAATGGTTCATTTCCAGGCGGACCTAGAGAAAAAACATCAAAAGGTGAATTACCTTGGATACAATTTGATTTAGGTTGGGATACTTGGGTATATGGTGTTTTAATTAGAGGAAGACATGATTCTAATCAATGGGTAACTAGAATAGCAGGTAAAGCATTACCGGGTGCTTCTATACCTGCTAATGTTCAAAGACAAGAAAGTAATACAGGTAAAAAATCACAGCAAATACCAAATGAACAACAAAAAATATGGGAAAATACAGATTTTTTAGAATGGAATGATCCAACACAAAATGAAGATTTGGGTGATGAAGCACAAGGTGCTTGGAATAGACATTACGGTTATTGGCGTTGGTTTGAAAAACCTCAATATTGTCGTTTTCTTAGAATATATCCATTAAAAATAGGTGGTTCTCACGAATCAATGAGAATAGCATTATCAATGGCTCGTGATGAAACACATAATATTAATAATAGAATAGGGCAATCAGATGCTATTTTTAAACTAAATGGTCCGGGTGATAAAACAAATGTTTATAGAAATCCTCCTAGCTTACCGGGTAATAAAGTAATAGTAAGAGGGAATGGTAGTAGAACTTATGAATGGATGATGAAAGTAGATGAAACAGCAAATAGATTTATGAGAATATTCACAGTGGGTCCTGGTCCGACAGTAAATCAACAATTTTTTGCTTGTATTTATCCACATTATGGATATATAGGTATGGGATTATATTCTAATGATTGGCATGGCCAAACCACTGGACAATACAACAACAATAAACAATATAAAATTACATATGGAGCAAATGCTAGATGGCATCATTGTGCAATAACGTGGAATGGTCATTGGTGGAAATTTTATCAAGATGGTGTGATGGTTAATCAAAAACATTATACACATTTTGGTAGAAGATGGAGACCAAATACACAAGGAAATATAGTTAATATTGGTGATGCAATAGGTGGTCCCGATTCAAATAGAAATCATGAAAGATTTAAAGGTGAAATAAAACATATTCGTTTTTATAATAGTGACATTGGCGCAGGCAGTATCCGGGAAAAATCTAAATTAGCATTTGCTATGAATAATAGTCTTAGTGGTTCTATTGGAGAGAATCCACCTTATGAAATAAGGGAAAGAACTATACATTTTGGTAATGGTATCAAGAAAATTGTGGGTTATGATCAAGCATGGGATAAAAGTTGGACTAACGTAGCGTATATTGATGGTAATGATAGATATACACATACAAGATTACATAGTGGTAGAGCAGATATTAATTTAGATACTATATATTTTGTAAATCCTAGTACAAATGAAAAAATTGTAAGCGAAAGAACAATAGATCAAACAATAATTCCTGATATGGGAAATATACGTGAACAATTGGTTTTACAAAACTCAGATAAAAAAGGAGATTTGGAAGTAGTTAGTGTAGAAGTAGGAGATGATGATGAAGATGAATTTATAAAAGAAAGACATATATTAATTGAAAATGATACAATTACACTTGAAGATGGAGAGATACTAGATAATGCGTGGTATGGTGAAAGAAATAAAATTAAAGATGATTTTTCATTTGAAGATGATTCAGAATGGGTGACAATAGGAAATTATAACCAAACATTATCAGCAGATGGATTAGTTCGTTATGGTGACCCTAAATACAATAAATGGTGGGTAAAAAAGATAGATGGACAATTTAGGTGTAATGGTCCAACGTTTGGTACTAGTAATAATGGAGGTTATGTTTGTCAGGAAATCAAATCAGGAGATAATTTAATATTGACAAAAGAAGTAAATAAATTATTATTAGAAAATGGAAATACAGTAGGTCAGGCTGATTTAAGATCAATCTTGCCTTTTGATCCAAAAGCTAATTTACCAAAAAGGATAATTACTGGTTATAACGTGCCATTTCCGGGGTCGTATATTAACCGTGGTGTAACTTATACAGGAACAATAATGTCAAAAGATATAGTAGTAGTTACAATGACAGTTTGTCCAACAGATATGAAAGGCAATACCGCTTTATTTGGTAGTTGGAATTGTCCAGTTTTTGTAGGTGCTAGGGGTAGTAAAAGTAATGACGGTTGTCACGGTAGTAAAGGAGGAGGTTTGGGTATATGGTTTAGACAAACTACTTACAATGTATATGATTCTCAAGGGAAAACTCAAAGATATTGGCGTATATATGCTGGACAACAATGTTTAAGTAGTGGTCTTGTTTATACACATCATAATATAGGTTCATATAAAGCGGCGCATGCAGAGAATAGAGGTAGTATGTATGGTAATATTACATTGGCGGATTATAATAATGCTCCACGTATTGATAGGGGATATGGTGCTTATAGACAAGCAAATTTTCCTTATCCTGTAAAAGGTTATTATAAGATTAGAGTTGTTCATTTTAATCAAGATAGTAGAATTAGAATTTTAGTGCGTCCTTTATCAAAAATAGATACTAAAAGAAAACAGTTATGCCGTTCCCAAATATCATATGTATGTGCTTGTTTACCTAGAAATCCATTAGATGTTAATGCTCAATTTACTATATTTAATACTAACTTTAGACGTTACAATTTACAAGGTAATTTGGCAACACACGTAACAAAAAACCATCCAAATAAAAATATAACAGGTGAAATGTTACCACATGATAAAGTAAAAAACTTTAAAAATGGTTTATGCCGTATTAAAATGCATGATGGACGTTATTTGGGATATAATAAATATGGATATACAAGTGGACCAGCTAAAGATGGCTATATATGGAATGTTGAAGTCGTATACGATCAAGGAACTCACGGCAGCGGCACCATTATCATTATTTCTAATGGTGGAAGATATATACGTTGGGGTGGTGGTCATAATGTTGATTTACATCATACTAGAAATCAGTGTAATTGGCGTCTTTATTCCAATAGAAGTAAAATAAATGAATATAAATATAGGGCTACATTGGCACGTGAAAATCCGGGTGGAGGACATTGGTTCTTGCATTGGAATAATGCTACCGGCGGAAATAGAAAATTACAAAGATGGACTAATCAACAAGTATTTGAATTTGAATTTTACCAATATCCATATGGAAACAAAAGAGAATTTTTATTATATCCATCAGTTCAATTACGTCACGTGGAAGGCTCAGCTTTAAGAGTTTATCATGATGCTGGATACATGAAAGCAGATCATTGGTATACCAATAGTAATGGACATTACGTAAATAATAATTGGCATCAGGATAATACATTTGCTTTATTTAAATGGCCAAATGGAAAATATGCTTTTAGAAGCAATAGAAATGGTAAATATATATATGATCACGGAGGCGGAAAATGGGGATATATACGTGCTACTAGTGGTGGTCCGGGTGCGGGTGAAGATTCAAAAATCATTGAAATAACCGGAACACCTTGGGAAGCTGGTGGAGAAGTAGTAATAGATTTTGGGAGAACAGGTTATTTGGCAGGTGGTATTCCAGTATGGATGGATTCTTCTAAACATGGTGCTGATTGGACTAATAGAGCAAATTTGTTGAATAGTAATTATAGAAATTATTATGAAACAGATATGCAAGAAGATGATGCTTCTTATTGGGATTGGTATGAAGATAAACCGGGCAGACATGGACAGATTTGGGCTGGTGCAATAAGTTTTAGAACAGCGAACCATAATAAAAGTACTGAATTATATAAAGGAATATTGGGTGATGTTGATATTAGAATTTACAATAATAGTTGGTTTTTGCTTAGAAGTTGGCCAAAAAATCCACAGCAAGGTATTTATGGAGCAGGACAATTATTAAATCAGAGAACTGGAACAGCACAAAAAACCGAGCAAGCCAAGGGTGGTTATTCAGTTGGATTAGGAAAAGAAATATTGGTTGGATATACAGGACCAAATCCAAAAGACACACGATCTAATAGTAATCATTCAACTAATAAAGGTCACGGACAGTGGCATGTTAATGCTTGTTTTTCACATACAACAAATCATCACTACGGTTGGGGTTATCATGACCAATCTCCATATGATAAATGGGGACATCCCGCAAACAACCATTTAAAATATCCAAAATTTAATTATCATAAATATCCGTCTTTTGGAACAATTGATAAAAATAGAGGTTTTAAACAAGGTTTATATGGACGTAAATATAGGCACTATAGTTTTAATTTTCAAGAAAGTCACATTTTGCATGAACACGATAAAAATAAAGTATGGGACAAAATCCATAGAAATCCTGGAGAAGGAGGAAATCATTTTGCTTATTTGTTTTCAGGTTTTTATGTACCTACTCATACAGGAACACATTATTTTAGAACTTATTCAGATGATGCCAGTTATGTTTATATTCAAGGTGTTAACAGTGGTGATGAACGTAGAAACGGCGGTTGGGGAACAACAGTAGTTAATAATGGTGGAGTTCACGGTGGTAGATGGAGACAAGGGAATATCCATATGGTTTCTGGAACTTATTATCCAATTACGATAATGTTTGGTGAACGCACTGGAGCTTTTAGAATGATATATCAATTTCACGGTCCAAATGTAGGAGGTAGTCCAAACCGTTATTGGAGTGACAATTTAAAATTACATAATTTACATAGAACTTATCATATGTATTATGGTATTAATTTAGATGTTCAGGTTCCAACAACATCTAGATTAGAAGGATACGCAATGTATCCTAGAACAAATCATTGGAGTGCTAACTCTAGAGGAACAAGGATGCCTTGTAGTTGGAGAGTATATGGAAGTAATAATTGGAATAAACCAGATCAGTGGGAACTAATTCATGAACAAAATGGTGTTCCGCTAACAACGTATTATACGCAAGCTGAAAATCAGCATCAATGGGGGATGTTTAAAATAGACGAAGATCAATGGAAACTTCAGGGCAGTGGGTATGCATATTTTAGATTTACAGTATCTCAAATTACAGGTTCACATTCTTTGAACATACAACATATACAATTATTTGGAACAACTTCACCAGAACAAGAGAATGAAATCATACAATTAACTGGAAATGGAAAACCAATATATACTTGGCAAGCAAGTACAAATTACGCGAGCAGTTGGAATGGTTCAAAGGCATTTGATGGATCTGTTGGTACTGGTTGGCATGACAAACATCCTTATCATTATAGACCAACAGTAAGCACCTATAGTTTTAGTCATGCTCAAGCTATGTTGGGCGCAAGTTTTATTAATAAAAACCCAATATTTGCTACACGTGAAATTGATGCTGGAGATAATGGAAATAGTAATGCTTATTATGGACAATGGATTACAGTAGGAATGGGAAAACCCGGTGTTCCAATGAAAGCAGTAATAACCGAAGTTAGAATAAGGAGTAGAAGACCATATATGGGTGGTGTTGCTCCACGTGATTTTAGAGTATATGGTTCAAATGATAATAAGAGTTGGGTGCGTATTTTTGAACATAAAGGATTTAATTATATGGATTATTTTAAAAGAGGAACCAATAGAAATAGCGATTCTAATTATAAATATGCCGTTGCCAAAGTTCCAGCAGAAGCAGTAGCTTCACAAGGAAGTGGATATGTTTATTTTAGAATGGCAATAAACAAGGTGACTCACGGTGGTAATAGTGGTTCTATACAAATAATGAATTTACAGTATTTTGGGTTTTTAGAACCAGATAAAAAATATGAAGTAGATTCTGACGGAGTTTCACCAAATAAATTTTTAGTATTAAATACACGAAGACCACGTAAATATAGTGAAATGCAGTGTATTAATGAATTGGGTTATTTTTGGCCTAAAATAACGGCTAGAACAGCTAGACGTGGAGATGTATCAGAAACGGATTATAAATTAGCAATAGGAGGTGGATTTCTTCAGGATGAATTTTTATCAACAGAAAATTTATATTGGGAGGACGGAAATTCATTTGCTGGTTATAATGTTGATATGGCAGATGAATCTTTTAAAAGTCATACCGCGAGTAGTGGTGGTTCTGGTAATAACGCCGGTGCTAGTGGATTTGGGGCTTATGATACTTATACAGAATTCCGTTGGATGAATGGATATTATGAAGAAGAATGTAGAAAAAGAGAATTATGTGGTGCTTTTATTTGGGACAAAACAAGGCAAAGAGTATTTTATATCAAATATGATAAAGTAAAAATAGGAGGTAAAGGAAATATGTATAGAGGGCGTAGATTAGCATTTACGGACGCTTATGTAAAACAAATAAGGAGTGATGTTCCATTTAAAATGGGACGTGATTTAACAACATTAGGACAAAAATCTCTGGCAGATATTAAATATAGTAAAAATTTTGAACGTGATTATCGTATAAATTATATAACTAATAGAGGAGGAAATCATAGATATGCTAGTAGATATGATATTAGAGATATTGATGTTTATCTAGCACCATTAAAACCATTAGATGGTGGATTAGAAGATGATAGAGATAAATACAATAGAACTATTATTTGGCAAAAAACATGGGGAGTTTATCATTTTAATTCAGCAGCAAGAGTGCGTAGCACAATGACAAAAAAAGATAATGGTAAATCTAGTGATTATAAAGGAGATGGATTTTGGAGAACAGTTTATCCTTGTGATAATATCAAAGCTAAATTTGTACACAATAGAGGCCAGCAGAAAAATATATGGTTTTCAATAGATAATTTGCCACAACGTCACGGTCATAATTATCGTAATATGGGTGTATTTTCTGTATGTATGGAATCAAATGCTTATATTTATGTACACTCAAGAATAAATAATTCAGTAAGAGGATGGAATAGACCTAGATCTTATGGACGCAATGCAGTTATCACTGTAAGATATGATTACAAAATTAAAGCATTTATTTGTTATAATGGTTCATCAGAATTTTGGAGAGAAAGATATGTTTTACCAAAGGGTAAAAAATTATATTTATATATAGGTTCATATCACGCCAACGCTGATATTCGTGATATTCAATTATCAAATTATGGTCCATATATTTATAGTAATTCAGGAATTAATCCATATTTGGGAGGAGATATACAATTTGGAATACCGGGAACATTGGGAACATATGTGTCTAATGATAATAATGATACAGATTTGAAATGGATGGATAACTCACAACATTTTAAAAATAGTGGAGGTATTAAATATAGACTTTATGATGTGCCTTTATCTGGTCACACTTATAGTAGTGTTCACGGGCACAGTTATAAAATACCGGGAAAAGATGGACACGGAAATGGAAGAATCAAATCTTCTACTGGTTCTAAAGCATTGTGGATGGCTGGAAATGAAATGGCACAAAATGAATTAGGACGTAGAGGTTCTTCAGATGGTACAAGATCTGGAACTAAAACAAAACATTGGATAATGTTGGATGTAAAAACTGCTGCTAGAATAGGAGGTATTTTATTTGGTTCTGGTGGTTCTGATGGTAGATATAGAAATGATACAGCAACAGCATTAAAAGTAAAAGTTAGCACAAATGGTGAAGACTGGTATAATCAACCATATTTAAAATTTGAAAATAATAATACAACATTTAATTCTATAAATAGATCTGTTTTGTATAACAAAGCGTGGTTTAAATATGAAAAATTTGTAAGATATGTTAGAATATATATAACTTCATATAGTCGTTATCCTTGTGGTCGTTTTGGATTATTAGTGAGCGAAGGCTCTAAACTTATAGTAAATCAAATAAATGAAATACCTAGTATGGATATAAGATATGCTTACCCATTAAGAGTTCCATTAGGTCAACAAATTACACATTCTTTAAGTCACGATCATTATGTTGGTGCTGGTCATGGACCTAGACATCATGTTGACGCATCATTGGATGCGCCATTTGGTTGGGGGTTAGCTTGGCATATACCAACAACCACAAAAACAGATAAAGGTGAGGCGTATTGGGTTAATTTGGATTTATTGTGCAATAAATGGGTAGGAGGTGTGTTAATTCAAGGTAGAACTTATTGTAATCAACATATAAAAAGATTTGCTGTAAAAACAAGCACAAATAATGAAGATTGGGAAGAACAGCCATGGTGTGAATTTAATGATTCAATAAAAAATTGGTGGCGTAATGGAATGAATAACGAATTGGGTGATCATGCATTTTCTGGAAATTACAAACATTATGGTGTTTTCAAAGAATGGCAATTTGTTAGATATGTTAGAATTTATGCTTTGGCATATAGGGGTCATCCTAGTATTAGATGTGGAGTAGCTGTCTCATTGGAAGATGGTTATGTAAGTTGGGAGAGTGGACAAAAAAAATTAATATGGTCTATGGATGATAGTATTATTGATGAATATCCTTCAGATAATGCCCGTTTAAGACAAATAGGATTTGCTTCTACTCCATTTAATCATTTAATGAGACCATCATTAGGTAAAGGCGAAGAACACCGTGTTCAATCAGTGACAGGATATCAAGTATTAGGACCACATATGCAACGTAAATTTAAATTATGGCAAATATACCGTCACGGTCATGGTTTGAATAGTTTGGTAAAAGTTCCACAATATGCTGTTCTTGATAGAATAAATGCTAGAAGTGGATATAGAGCTGGTAGTTGGCAAGCAGCTTATTTACACGCTAAAGCATACGGTGGCAGATTAGTAACATTAGAAGAAGCACGTGATATAGTATTTTATAATAGGGGTGATACATGGATACCATTTTGGGATGGTGAAGATTTAGCTGCAACATACGCTGGACGTAATAATGGTTGGATGCAAGTTGGAGGCAATGATTATGCTATGGGTAATGTTAAAAATGTCAGATTAGGAAAAACACATACCGAAATGCATGGTGGAAGTCCAGGTTGGGGATATCACGGTGGAGGCGGTGCTCATCAACATTGGTTTGTATGGATATTACCTCCAAATAATTTACGTCATCACAAAAATAATCATAGGAATAGAGAGCCTGCTTATCAAAATTCATATTTTAGTCCTGTAGTAGAAAAACATATCCAATTTAGACATGAGGTACCTTCAACAGCTGAAAAAGAAGCATTATTTAATTGTTGGGAAGAAGAAACCAGACCTATAGACAGAGCCGAATGTAGAATGGCTTATCAACATGAATTAGATTCCTTTACAAAATATTGGGATCCTAGATATACTGAAAATAGTTCAACATATGCTAGAAATAATTGTTTCAGTTATAAAAATAATTTGACATTTTGGACAGGAAAACGTTCTTGGGTAGCTGTAGATTTTAAAGAGATAAAAACTGTAACCGGTGTATATATTAAAGGTCCAACAGTATGGGGTCATACTAATATGGGTCCAAAGCATTTATGGGGTGAATATCGTTGTGATATTAGACCTTTATCAAATAATGAAAAAAAAGAAGTATGGGTAAATAGAGGTAGTTGGGGAACACCAGAAAAAGATAATAATTATGGTAAATGGGCAGATAGAAACTTTAATAATGTAAACGCAAGTAAAAGTCATGATTTTACTAATAAAATAGACTCGCTTTATTGGGGTGGTTCTAGATTACCAACAGTAGATGAAGCTAGAATAATGAAATGTGATTCAACATTGAATGGAACAAATGATACTTGGATTCCTTGTTTATCACCTAATGGCGTTAGATCATATGTTCAAATAAATATAAAAGATGCGCGTAAAGGATTTACACATACAGAAAAACACACTAGTTTTCCTTCTTGGGGTAATAGTGGAACAGGAGGAAATTATTGTTCTCATGTAATTCCTGTAATGGGTTACGGTCCTTATATAAGATATTTAAAACCTATACCATTGCCTAAGGGAATGCGGACGTGGGAATTAGGGTTTAAATTGGCAGTAGGCGCAGAACAACCACACGCATTTGAAATTCATAATGATGGAACAGGTCTTAAAGGAAATAAAATAATTAATAATAGGTATAATAGTGCCGCTGGTGGAAGTACAATATGGAGTCGTATAAATCAAATGCATTATATCAGATTTAAACATCCAATAATGTGTCGTCATTTTAAATTTAGATGGGATTCGAAATATAAACCAATATGGTCTGGATTTTATTTTGAATTTGCTACAACTAGAAAAATAGAATTTCATTCAATGGGAGCTGGAACTGGTGATTGGCAAGGTGATTATACTCATAAATCAAATATTCATAAAACACATTTTGGTAAACCATCATCATCAGCAAAATATAATGATCCAAATCCTATTGAATATAAAAACTTATATGGTAAATTTAATAAACCCATAGCACTAGATATTGCAAAACAATATGTTAATTTATTTCCTGATAATATACAATGGATTATGGCGCGCACTGGCGGTTTTGGTTCTGTATATTTTGCGGATAATACAAAAGGTATAAAAGGTAGACAATCAAACAATGGGGGAAATAATAGTGAAATGATAAAAGTTAAAGATAATTATAAACATATTACAAAAAAGAAATATTATACAATAGATTTACAGGGAACTGAAGAACACGCTCATCAAGGACAATCTGGTAGAGTTAAATATCAATTAAAATGTTATATTGAAATACGTAAATCTCAAAATATTGATCAGCATAGTCAAATTTGGGGATTTCAAGAAAAGTTAACAAGAAGAACTTATTTCCCAATAGGTTGGACTCCTATTTTACAAGAAACGTGGGATAGTTTCCCAAAATGTGTAACACACGTTAAAATGGTTGCTGAAGAAGAATTTCCTAATTCATTTAATAATATTTTATTGAATAAACCGGGATATAATTATCAATCTGGATTAGCAGCATATGAAGGTGGTTCAAATGTTTCACGTGATATTAATTGGGATAGTGTGTATCGCAAAAGTGTATTACAAAGGTCTTCTAGATTTGTAAATAGAATACCTAATTTAATACCTGCTCCAAAATGGAAATCACAAATACATACACACCACAGACATTATCAAACAGATAAAAATCATGGAGGAAATGGTGGTGGTGGTTATAATACCAATAAATTATTTGCTGGTCCTAATAGATCTTGTTCTACTTGTAATGAATTTCATAGTATCACAAAATGGAAAGAGACCGCACCTAGACCGTTAATTATTTTATATAGTAATATACAACAAAATAATAATAGTTTATCTGGTAAATCATATTGGTTAGAAGGGGGTGGTGGTTATAATTGGGCAACAACATCTAATCAGAGAAATTGGAATCCGGGTGGTCAAATGAAAATATGGGAAAATTGGCCATTATTTAATGAAGATTACACAAACACGCAAAGATATGATGTATATGGTCAATGGATACCACAGGCAACTAATAATAGAAATTGGTCAGCAGATACATACACAAAATTAGTAAAAGAAGTTAAATTCAATGTTTTTCAATGGCCACCATCAACTGGATTTCCACGTGTAGGTGGTTTGGGTATTAGATGGATAGGTGCTAATAAAAATGGACGTGATATGATAGAACATTTTAGATATAAAGTTTACAAAAAAAATGGCACCAATTGGAATTTAGTTGGAACAACTACTGGAACAACTTTATCTGTATCTGATGGTATATATGTTGTAGAATGCACAGCTAAAACAAGAGGTATGCCAAAATATTATCATGTTGGATTTTCAAAAGAATGTCAAATAGTAGCCGTATGGTATCCGGGACATGGTAAAGTAAGAAATGGAAAAGTATTTAATACTAAAATGTTAGGTGACATAAATAATATTACGTGGGTAAATAAAGGGGCAAGTGCCCGTGAGGGTACTGAAGGAACACGCGCTACAAATTTTACAAGTTTACAGGTAGCAGGATATGGTAGATTGGCTATTAGTAGAAAAATATTTAGATTATTAAAAGCTAATACAAATCAAGTGTTGGCAACACAAAGTATTCCTGCTAATTGGAATGATGTTACTTGGAATCCTAGAAAAGAAGGTTTATTTCAAATGGAAGCCATTTTTAGAATGAGTAATGGAGTTGAAGTTAATTTTGGAAAAAGTGATGCTTTTAATTTTGAACAACCAAAACCTGATGTAAAATTTGCTATTAGAGTGAAGTGTATTACAGATATTAATAATAAAAATTTGCCTACATCATTATTAAACCATAATGGTATGTCAGTTAGATTATATAATGCTTTTTCAAATAAAACAGCGACATCGAATGCTCAAAAATTATATGTTATTCCAAAAACACGATTACAAAGATATACATTAACAGTTACAGCACCCGCATTATTTAGATCTACACAAACATGGTCAAGAACACAGCAAATAAGATGGAATGAAATGAAAAATTCAAATTATATTTATTATTTGGATAATATAATTAAAATAGATTTTGGACCACAATGGGCTTCTACACGTGTTAGAACATATACTAGTGATTTATATTGGATGGACCCTACAAGTTATCCTAATATGAAAGGTATATTTTATGCTTTATGGAAAGCTGGTGGAACAGGATATGTAAGATTTGCTGAAAATACTACTTTAAAAACACGTGGTGATGGATTTACAAATGAATTTAAAAATCTAGAAAAAGGAGCTCAATATAGAATTCAATTAATATTTAAAGATAAATGGGATTATTACCATTTGGCAAATATGACAAATTGGATAACTGTAATTGATGTTAGAAATGAAGTTAATATTAAATACTCTTATTTACCACGTTCTAATCAAATGAAAATAAAAAAAAATTCTCTAGTTACCAATGGTAAAAGTGTTTGGAATGATTTTACAAAAGTAAGGGACCCAACGCGTCCAGAAATTGTAAATGGGTATATGAGTGAAAAAGGTTGGGTAGAATTTAGAATATTTATGTTAAAAATTGATGGTGTTGGACCAAGAAGTACTAGTGATCCGGATACATTATATATATCGTCTAGAGCAGGTGCTACGGCAGATAGAGATCCTTTAATAAATTTATTGCCAAGAACATATAAATGGGCAGATATATCAACTAAACCAGTTTATTGGGCTTTGGGTGGCGGTGCCGGATATTTATTTAAATCTGCTTATAAAGCTGCTGATTTTCCTATAGAAAAATTTACCCCATATTTTGGATATGAACTAGTAACTTCTATTCCTGAAAGTATATCTATAAAAAATAGTGCGAATAAAGACCAAATTCAATTTTCTTATTTACAGCTTCCAAAAGCAGGATCTGAAATTGTTATGTCAATAAGAACAAATAATGGACAAGCATGGAAATATATGTATAGGAGACCTTCAGGTGCTGAGTATTGGGGTTTAACAACCGATATAACTAAGGGAGAGGTATGGACAGTTGAAAATCATGATAGTTCTACATATTATTTAAAATCCAAAACTCAAAATTCTTATTTGGCTAGTACAAATAATTATCCTTGGTTATCATATGGTAGTAAATCAATAGATAAAAGATGGAAAGTTAGAGGTACTGGTTCTAAAACAGAAGGACGTATGGCATTTTGGAATGTTTATACTCAAAGATTTTTACAATTAAGATGGGATTTGAATCGTGCGGTAACTTCATCTAAATCAAGCACAGCATCAGAAAATAGTGTAGATAATACACGATACGGTAATGAAGAAGCCTCACAAATATTTGTAGGAACAAAAGAAAATCCACGTGGTATTTATAAATTATTTAATGGACGTTATAATTATGATATAACTATTCCAAAATGGTATTCATCAAAAATTAATGTAAAAGGTGTATTTACGGTAGCTGCATCTGAAGATACCCATAATCCATTGGTTGAAGTTCCACCAAAGATGTCATTAACATTTACATTTGGATATATACGCATGAATGCTACTACAAATGCTGATGAATTTGTAAATCCAAACGCAATTAGAATGGGTAACAGCACAAGTCAAAAAGGCACATGGAGTATTATTAAACTTGTTGATGTATTTAATTCAAATAATACTTGGACTGGTTCAAATAATACAGATGCGGCTGTAAGCAATAAAATTGTATTTAATGATATTCCAGAAGGAAAAGTAGATTTATTGTTGGAGAGAAGTAATTATGCTGGTACAAATAAATCTGAGTTGGAAGTATTTGATATTGATTTAAGTGGTTCAGCAGCAAAACCAGTATTTAATTACCCTACTAATTTAAATATAAGACCAAAATTTAATGGCTGGCCATTAGAAGAATTGGGGTTAAATGATGACGCTCAAGTTGTATTTAAAGTGCCTACGGGCCTAGGAGCTGGTGTAACATTAATTTGGGTAATTGAAGGACAATATAAAAAGCCTAAGGGGGGTTCTGGTGTGGCGGATCATATAGCAGGTGCATATAAAGTTGTAAATGGTGTAAAAACCCCACAATGGATGGTTGTAAAAGATAGTGAATATGTTCTTGAAAAATGGGATTATAACAGAAGATATAAATTTAAATTTAAAGCTCAATTTCAAACTCAAAATATGGTTTTACTTAGAATTGGAGCAATATTTAATTCAACAGAATATGGAAAAATTTGGATGGGATATGGTCCAAATATGTCTACAGATGCGAATACATTAATGGGTACGGTTTATTTTATAAATCGTGCTGGTGAAAAAGCTCCGGTGATTGGAGCAAAAGTAAAAGCTAGAGATTTGCAGAGTGGTGCTATTTTTAATTATGTAACGGGCGATGGTACAAAAGATCCACAATCTGGTGAATTAAACAAAGCGGGTTTATTTACTATGAAAACAAAATTAGAAGATTTTGAATTTACTATTGAGAAAGCAGGTTTTTATAAAGAAACTGCTGTTGTTAAGGAAATAAGACGTGGTTTAAAACCGTCTCCCGGTAATGAAGCGGCACCTGTAGAATTTGAATTTATTATGAAACCTACATTTTGGGGATGGGATAAAGTAAATAATAATCCAATGGAAATGAGAGTTATGAATAATGTAATTAAATTTAAAGCGCCTGAATCAACATTATATAATTTGGCTTGGATTGTAGAATATCAATTATGGAATTTAACAGCTGGTGGTTGGGTTAGAACACAACAAGCGGGTGGTAATATACGTTTAGACCCACCAACTTTAGCCGAACAAAAATTAGCTAATTTCTTTTATTTTAGAGGATTACCAAATGATACTTATAGAATACAAGCTGAATTTATTAATAACTTAAGAGCATTTGATGCTAGATTAATAGGAAGTACATTTGAAGTGAGATGGGAAGGTTGGTTAGGCAAACTTATAAGGACAGAAACATTATTATTAGGAACTTCTTTAACAACTAATACATATGATGTATCAGCAGCAAAAGTAGAAGTAATTGACAATATTACCAAAGAAAAAATAGTAAGAACTACTGATACAAATGGTGCTTTTATAATGAGAACATCACCTGGTTCAAATAAAGGAACTGTGTCAAAAAATAGTTTTTATGTAGCAGGAAAAAGAAGTATTGACATAGATTTAACAATTCCAGAAGTAGATGATGGTCAAACTAGGGTTATAGAATTTCAACCTTATATTAATATGCAGATAGATGCTGATTATGAAACAATTGACACTCTTGTTGTTGATAAAGAACCTGTAAAAAAAGTTGTAAAAATGGTAGATTATAAAAGTTTTATAATTGGAAGTAAAAGACCTGTTCAAAATTCTAGAAGAGCTGTTGTAGGTGGAAAACAACAACACGTGATAACTTATAATGAAATAACACCAGGGTATGTTGATTTAAGTTTAAATAAACCTAATTTTTTAAGAAGATCAAATAATGAAGTCCTTCATTCTGTTAATGTAATTCAAAAGACTAATGCTGGTAATAAAGGTGCTACAGTTTTAGATGAAAGTGAAGTAAATGATAATGGTTTATATACTAAAACATTTAGATTAGTTCCTAGTGTATTAAAATGGAAAATTGAAGAGCCTATAGATCAATGGGATACTTTATCATGGACAACTGAAACAGCGAAAGAAAGGACTGATTTAAAGATTAACCAAATTACTTATAAAATATATTATATATCTGGAATTGGAACAACAAATGAAAAACGGGATGAAGTTATACAAACAACCCAAAATAAAATTTTTGATATATCAAATGGTGTTTATCAAATAAGAGCATTTTATCATACTACAGATTTTGGAATTTTAGATTTGGGTTTTAGTGAATTGGTAGAAGTAGATTGTAATTGTGATATAAATGGTGAAATATATGCTTTGAAAGATGCTGAAAATTCTAAACAAGTATTGAGAAATGTTAATTTTGAAATTTATAAAGATGAAGCTGGATTTAGAGACGTTAAGAAAAATGCTAAGACAGATATTAAAGGTAAATTTACCTTGGAAGCTCGTCCCGGACAATACAAAGGATATGTTAAAAAAATGGGATTTCTACAGAGTGATGTTAGTAAAAATGTTGAATTTACATTTGCGGATCTAGAAGCTCAAAATATATCTATAGTTATGACTCCTGATTTACCGAAATGGGCACAAACAGGATTTAATGTAGGTCCAGATAAATTAAGATTTTATTTTGATTCAGTTAGATTTGATAATTTAACAGCAGCAAATTATACTGCTTATAAAGTAGAACAAATAGATTATTATTTGACTTATGCTTTACCTAGTTTTATCACAACGCAAAAAAATGCTGAGTTTGGTCAAATTTTTTCAAATATTTCTTTAAAATGGGATACTAATGTTGTAACAATAACTTTCTCTATAAATTATAATATTTCTCCAGATAAATTTGTAAATATTTATTTGCCGGGATTTTCAGGTAGTAATTTTGATAAAATAGAAGATTTACAAACATTTCCTTGGAAACCAGTTAATAATGGTGGAGAAGATCCTTATTTTTATGCAAATCAAGCAAAATGGACAGATGCGGAATTTGATTATAAAGGATTAACTGTAACTCAACCGGTTAAAAAATATTTAAGTTTAAAAGTTAAATATACAATAGAAAAAGATGTTGTTTATTCTATAAAAATACCTTTAAAAAGCGGTTTAAAAATACCAAAAAATGTAAAAAAAGAGAAGGGAATTTTTTACATATCTAAAAAAGAGCAAACAAATACAGCTACAACAGTATTATTTGATAGATTGGAAGACGAAAAATATCAAGTTCACGCTATATATAAAACATTATTAAATGAAGAATTTTATACATTACCTTCAAAGCAAATACCCTTGATATTTCCACAATTAGTGAAATGTGAAATAAAAACAAAGGGATATAATAAAAAAACTAAAAAGTTTGAAAATGTTCCTATGCAAAGTGTTCAGGTAAAAATATATGATTTAACATATACTACAGATATATCAGGAATTGTAAATTTAAGAATACCACCAGATTCATATATAGGAAAGAAGGCTATGGTAATAAAAAATAAAGAATTTGTTTTAAATTTCAAAAATATTAGTAAAAATGTAACTTTGACAGAAAAACAAATTTTAGATCCAAAAACATTAATAGATATAACTGTTGATTTAAGTAAAAATTTACCAGGATGGCCTTTAAAAGATATAGAATCAGAAGGGACAAGTCTTTATTGGGGTGATGAAATTAAAGATGTTGCCAGTAGAATATCTTTCAGAAGTGTTCAATCTCAATATACTGTTGAATATCAATTGTATCAAAAAGTAACTGGTGTTGATACTTATAATTTGACAGATAAAAAAATAGATAGAATTAATAAAAGATTAGGATTTACACGTTTAACAGATGGTAAATATAAAATAAGAGTTTTATATCATTATACAAAACCATTTGAAATCACGATAGATTCAGGTTTAACAAAAGCAATAGTAGTTGAAGGTTTTAAAAACGAGTGTGATATAAATCGTTTATATGTTCCAAAAAGATTAGAGATATCTTATGATAAAAATCCACGTAAATTTAAATTAAGTATTTCTAGTGATGAATTGAAAAGAATGTATGATTCATTTAAAAATGTATGTATAACTAAAGATGGTGCCTTAACTGTAACAGATCCAAATTTAATGGAGGATAAATGGGTATTAACTAATATTTTTATATATTGTGTATTACCTGCTACAAATGTTAATCAATATAAACCAGACAGAATTTTAAGATATGCGGTTTTTTATGATTCTTCGGATCAAGTTCAAAAAAATTTAAAATTAAAAAATATCACAGTTAAACCAAAACCAAAATTTGATTATAATACATATATTAAGGGTACTACTGATGTTAGAAAAAAAATGATGGATAAAAATGAATTATCTATTTATAATGAATTTGGAACAAAATTATTGCCTTTTGGAAAAGACCAAAATTATCCAACACGCATGGACTGGCCTTTTTCAAGAAGTAAATTAACTAATGTAGAATTAGAATTAGATAATATACCAGATGGATTAGCAAAATTTGCTTGGGGGTATGAATTATATCATGAATCATTAGAAGGAAAAGGAATTATAGAAGGCTTTGCTGGAAATACATTTAAAATAAAAACGGGCATATATAAATTACAGAATCAAAAATTACAAGAAGATTTAAATTGGACTAATAT
>MDTB01136514.1_pt1 | contig 29824 bp, 34 predicted proteins | sample 811161 | NCBI WGS metagenome assembly MDTB01 (sample SAMN05326650, study PRJNA326480) | marine metagenome | isolation source: seawater | place: Mediterranean Sea | collected 2009 | reverse complement strand
TCCATTCCGAACTCGGAAGTCAAGCCTTTCTGCGCCGATGGTACTTTGTCTTAAGACATGGAAGAGTAGGACGTTGCCAGGCTAAAATATTATGAAAATTGCAAGTTCACTTAAATCTTTAAAAAAAAGAGACCTCAATTCAAAGTTGGTTAGGAGAAGAGGTAGGGTTTACATAATAAATAAAAAAAATCCCAAGTTTAAAGCTAGACAGAAATAATTTTATGGATGACGAAAACCATAAAAAAACTTGGAAAAATTTTACTCAATTCGTTTTATGGGGAACAATTGCCGTAATTATTGTACTTATTATGATGGCAATTTTTTTATTATAAAAATCTAATGAATATTTGTTCAATACTAGAAAATCAAGAAATCGAAAAAAGAATAGCTTTGACTCCCGACATAGTCAAAAAATATTTGACGCTTGGTTTGAAGGTAAATTTACAGAAAAATTATGCAACTCATTTAGGAATTGAAGACTCAATTTTTAACAACCTTGGTGCTAACTTAATAAGTGATGCTAAAGAAATAATTGATAAATCAGATTTAATAGTGCAGTTAGGTATGCCAAATGATAATCAAATATCCTTAATGAGGAAGGATCAAACATTAGTAGGATCTTTTAATTTACTTCAAAATAATGAAAGCATTAAAAAATTGAAATCAAAAAATATAAATATCTTTTCTTTAGAATTACTTCCTAGAATAACCAGAGCACAATCAATGGACATACTTTCTTCACAAGCAAACTTAGCTGGATACAAAGCGGTAATAGAGTCATTTGCAAATTTCGAAAAAGCAATACCTATGATGATGACAGCAGCAGGAACTGTACCCGCAGCAAAAGTTTTGGTTGTTGGAGCTGGTGTTGCTGGCCTACAAGCAATTGCTACAGCAAAGAGAATGGGTGCTATTGTTTTTGCTACAGATGTTAGAATTGCCTCTAAAGAACAAGTAGAAAGTTTAGGAGGTAAATTTTTAACAGTCGAAGGTGCAGAAAATCTTGAGACAAAAGGTGGATATGCCAAAGAGGCAACTGAAGATTTTAAAAAAAAACAAGAAAACCTATTAGCAGAAAATTTAAAAAAGATTGATATTGTTATTTGTACCGCACTAATTCCAGGCAAAAAGGCACCTATAATAATAAAAGAAAATATGATTAATAATATGCAACCAGGTTCTATAATTTACGATTTAGCTGCGTCACAGGGTGGTAACACGGCTTTAACTGAAGTTGATAAAATAGTAAATATAAAAGGAGTAAAAATAATGGGTGAGAAAAATATTTTAAACAAATTACCAGTTTCAGCTTCAAATCTTTATTCTAAAAACTTATATAATTTTATTTTGAATCTATATGATAAAGAAAACAAAAAGATAAATATCAACATGGAAGATGATATTATTAAAAGCACATTGGTAAAATAGATTATGGAAATTGATCCTTTTATATTCAGACTAAGCATATTTATACTATCGATTTTTATAGGATATTATGTTGTTTGGAGTGTAACACCATCCTTACATACGCCCTTAATGTCTGTAACAAATGCTATCTCTTCAGTAATTATTGTTGGAGCAATAATCGCAGCTTTAGCAGGAGAGAGCGGCAATATTTTTGATAAAGCAAATATTTTCGGTTTTCTTGCAATAATTTTAGCATCGGTAAATATTTTTGGGGGATTTTTAGTTACTCAGAGAATGCTGGCTATGTATAAGAAAAAAAAGAAAGATAAAAAATGATATCTGCAAATTTACTAGCAATATTTTATCTTGTATCAGGTGTATTGTTTATTTTAGCTTTAAGGGGCTTATCATCCCCCGAAACATCAAGAAGAGGAAATTTGTTTGGGATTATTGGAATGACTATTGCAATTAGTGTTACAATAATTTCTGTTGGGAATTTTTCAACTGGATTTTTATACTTGTTGATTTTACTTTTAATAGGTGGGTCAATAGGTGCATTTATTGCTTTTAAAATACCAATGACTGCAATGCCCGAATTGGTTGCTGGATTTCATAGTCTAGTAGGTCTTGCAGCTGTCTTTGTTGCTATATCAGCTTTTTTAAACCCAGAGATATTCAATTTAGGAACTACTGGAAATATCAAAATTGCAAGCTTAATTGAAATGTCTTTAGGAGCAGCAATCGGAGCTATAACATTTACAGGATCTGTTATTGCCTTTCTAAAACTTAGGGGGATCATGTCGGGATCTCCAATAACTTTTTTTGGTCAACATTATTTAAATTTGACATTAGGTTTATTTTTATTTGGTTTAATTTTTTATTTATGCAAAACACAGATTGACTCGATGTTTTGGACAATAATAATTATTTCTTTTTTATTGGGTGTTTTATTAATAATCCCTATAGGTGGAGCAGATATGCCAGTAGTAATATCGATGCTAAATTCATATTCAGGATGGGCTGCTGCCGGAATAGGTTTTACTTTAGAAAATACAGCTCTGATAATTACCGGAGCTCTAGTTGGTTCTTCAGGGGCGATATTATCTTACATTATGTGTAAAGGAATGAATCGTTCTTTTTTTAATGTTATATTAGGAGGATGGGGAGCTACGGATCAAACTTCCTCAAGTAAATCCAAAGAGAACAAACCTGTTAAAAGCGGAAATGCAGATGATGCAGCTTTTTTAATGAAAAATGCTTCTTCAGTAATAATAGTTCCAGGATATGGCATGGCAGTTGCTCAAGCTCAACATGCGTTAAGGGAAATGGTTGATGCTTTAAAAAAAAGTGGGGTAAAAGTAACATATGCTATACATCCTGTTGCAGGAAGAATGCCAGGTCACATGAACGTTTTATTAGCAGAAGCAAACGTACCTTATGATGAGGTCTTTGAATTAGAAGAAATAAATAATGATTTTGCTAATTGTGACGTAGCCTATGTAATAGGAGCTAATGACGTAACCAATCCAGTTGCCAAAACAGATCCACAAAGTCCTATTTATGGTATGCCTGTTCTTGATGTTGAAAAAAGTAAATCAGTTTTATTTGTTAAGCGAAGTTTATCACCTGGTTATGCTGGTATAGATAATGATTTATTTTATAGAGATAATACTTTAATGTTATTTGCTGATGCGAAAAAAATGACGGAAGAAATTATAAAAAGTTTATAAAGTGACTAAGATATATTGTGATATTGCGGATATAAATCTCATTAAAAAGTTCGAAAAAAAAAAAATTGTAAAAGGATTTACAACCAATCCATCTTTGATAAGAAAAGCAGGAGCAAAAGATTACAAAAATTATTGTCAGAAAATACTCAAAATCACAAAAAAACCCATCTCATTTGAAGTTTTCGCGGATAATGAAAAGGATATGTTGAGACAAGGAGAGATTATTAATAAGTGGGGAAAAAACATATTTGTAAAGGTTCCCGTAACTAATTCAAAGGGATTATTTATGGGAAAAGTAATCAGAAAATTAAATAAAAAAAATATTAAAATAAATATAACTGCAGTGTATACAGCTAAACAAACAGCAAAAATATTGAAAGTAATTAATAAGAATACTCAAGTTTTGATTTCTATTTTCGCTGGTAGAATGGGAGATGTTGGAAAAAATCCGATACCAGAAATAAAAAAAAGTATTTTTTTAGCAAAAAAATTTAAAAACGTTAAAATTTTATGGGCAAGCACTAGAGAACCTTATAATTTTATTGAGGCAAGAAAGTTAAATTGTGACCTAATAACTGTTCCACCTAATATTATTGAAAAGATTGAAAAATTCGGTAAATCATTTGAAAAACTTACGATTGACACTGTAAAAGGATTCTTAAGTGATAGTAAAAAATCCAAATTTCATATTTAAATCTTTGGTTGCGGGGGATGGATTTGAACCATCGACCTTCAGGTTATGAGCCTGACGAGCTACCAGACTGCTCCACCCCGCGATAATTAAATTCTATTTTTAAGTTTATTAAGTTTTTTTACCCTTTTAATATTTTCTTGAAGAATTCTTTTCTTTTTTTCAGATGGTTTCTCATAATTATTTTTAAGCTTAATAATTTTAAAAAAGCCATCTCTTTGAAGTTTTCTTTTTAAAACCCTCAAAGCTTGTTCAACATTATTATCTTTTACTTCTATTTTTATAATATCCTCCAAAAAGCGGATTAATTAACATTTTAAAATTTATATGTCTATAAAATTAATACAGAAAACTTATATATTTTGTTTTTTTGCTTTTTCTTTTTCTTTATTTTCTCTCTTAATTCTTCTTTGTGCTTTTTCAATTGCATCTAATAAGTCTTTTTGTGAGAAAAGACCAATAGCAACAGGATCTTTAGGATTTAGATTGTTGAAATTCCAATAACTTTTATTTCTTATTGAAATAACAGAATTTGTAGTTACCCCAACAAGTTTTGCTATTTGTGAATCTTTCAGTAAGGAATGATTTTTAATAAGCCATAAGACAGAATCTGGTTTATCTTGTCTTTTTGATAATGGAACATATTTTTTTATTTTTTTTTCTTCTCCTGAGATTTCTATGTCGTAATTTAAAATTTTTAAGGGTCTATCATTATCCTTTGAGGATAACTCAATTTCTTCTCTTGAAATTTGCCCTGATGATATAGGATTGTAAGCAATTATACCCTTTGCTACCTCCCCATCAGCAATTCCTTGCACTTCAACTTCATGCAAATTACAAAAATCAGCTATTTGTTTAAAAGTTAATGTAGTATTTTCAACTAACCAAACAGCTGTAGCCATAGGCATTAAAGGTGCATTTGACATTTAATTAATTCTTTTTTTCTTTTCTAAAATTTTGAAACTTTTTGTTAAACTTACTTACCCTTCCTTTATCCAGTATTTTTTGTTTACCCCCTGTCCAAGCAGAGTGAGATTTAGGATCTATTTCTAGTTTAAGGACATCACCCTCTTTTCCCCAAGTTGATTTAGTTTCAAATTGAGAACCATCAGTCATTTCAACCTTTATCCTATGATAATCTGGGTGAATTTTTTTTTTCATATCGAGATTTATAACAAAAGTTAAAAGGAAAACAATTAAAAGTTTTTTAATTTCTCTATCATTTTTCCATTAATTAAATTATTGGATGCTTTAATATCTATTTTAGAGGTTAAAGATAAATCTAAATTATTGATTATTCCACCAGCCTCCTTTACCAATATTATACCTGCAGCAACATCCCATAAATTTAAATTTTTTTGAAAATATCCTTCAAATCTTCCACAAGATACATAAGCCAAATCTAATGCCGCGCTACCCGTTTTTCTTATATTTAAATTTATATTTTCAGGGTTATTTCCAGAGGCGAATAAGCTTTCTTTAAGCTCTTTTTTCTTTGAGACTCTTATTCTTTTATTATTTAAAAAGGCACCATTATTTTTTTCTGCATAAAACATTTCATCTTTAATTGGGTCGTATATAACTCCTGATATTATTTCATCATTTTGTTTTAATGCTACAGATATTGCAAAATGAGGTATTCCATGTAAAAAGTTAACTGTTCCATCTATAGGATCAATTATCCAAGTATTATTTTTATCTTCATTTTCAATCTCTCCTTTTTCCTCACTAAGTACTCTAAAATTTTTTTTATTTTTTAGGAGTTCATTGATTAGTATTTTTTCTGCATTAAAATCAGCATTAGATACAAAATCCGAAGGTCCTTTGACTGACACTTGCAATTTTTCTACTTCACCAAAATCTCTAATAATAGATTTAGAAGCTTTTTCACAAGCTTTAATCATTAAATTTAAGTTAGGTGAAATGGAATTCATTTAATTTATTTTTTTTATATACTCGTTTGTTCTTGTATCTACAATTATTTCATCACCATTTTCTATAAATGGTGGAACTTGAATGCTAATGCCGTTTTCTAAAATTGCTGGTTTATAAGATGAAGAAACAGTTTGCCCTTTCAAAGCCACATCTGTACTTTTAATTTTACAATTTATTTGCTTAGGGAGATTTACAAATAAAGGTTTTTCATTATGAAAAGAAATATTTACTTCTAAATTTTCAGTAAAAAACTTACCTTTTTCAGCGACTAAATCTTTCTTGATTTCAACTTGATCAAAAGTTTCCTGGTTCATGAAATAAAATTTATTTTCATCAGAATATAAATAATTAAATTTTAACTCTTCAATTATTGCTTTTTCAACAGTATCACTAGATCTAAATCTTTCATTCAGTTTTGTATTTTTATTTACACTTTTCATTTCAACTTGCGCAAATGCACCTCCTTTACCTGGCTTTACATGTTGGGTTTTTAAAACTTCCCAAAGATCATTTTTATGCTCTATTAACATACCAACTCTTATTTCATTACCTGATATTTTCATTTAAAAAACCTCAACGTATCTCTTGGCTTAAATAATTTATTACTCCAAACAAAACTTGAAATAGCTAAAAAGTTTGCATTATGCAATAAGAGTTTTTTATAATTTGAACTGTTTATTCCTCCAATAGCAACTATAGGAATATCATAATTTTTAACTGTCCATTTTAACAGATTTAAATTAGCTTTGAATTTCAGCTTTTTGGTTCTAGATTTATAGAAGGCACCTATAGCTATATAATTGGCTTTATTTAAAACTGCTTCTTTAATAAGTTTTTTTGAATTATGGCAAGTAATACCAATAATTCTATTTTTAAGTATTTTTCTTGCATTAGTTATCAACATATCTTTTTGGCCGAGATGACAACCATCTGCATTAATTTTTAATGCTAAATGAGGATCATCATTAACTAAAAAGTAAATGCCGTATTTTTTACATATTTTATTAACTTTCCTTCCTATATTTAATTTTTTTTCAAAAGTATAATTTTTTAATCTTAATTGAAAAAACTTCACTTTATGAGATTTAAAAACCTCATTTAGGTCTTTGTAAAAATTTTTTTTTATCTGATTAGGTGAGATTAAATATAAATACTTATTTGTTTTTTTAATTTTCAAGCTGTTCTGTCCATTTACCCAGGGATGCCAAAGAGCACATTTTAGCTCTATGATTAAATATTTTTTGGGTACCGCTTATATCCTTTGTATTTTTTGACCAAAATTTCAGTGCGCTTTGTTGTAAAGCCCTTCCATAAGAAAATGTTATTATAAACTCTGTATTATTTTTTTTACTTATGGCGTTTAAGTTTTTTGTAGCTTCAACTTCTGTTTGCCCGCCAGATAAAAATGCTATTCCGGGAACCTCGCTAGGAACAGAATTTTTAAGACATTCCAAAGTTTTTTCCGCTATAATATTAGAATCTATTTTTTCATCAGATTTATTTCCTGGCAATATCATGTTTGGTTTTAAGATTAATCCTTTTAAATTTATTTTGAATTTAATCAATTCATCAAAACATCTTTTGATAACATCAGTAGTTTTTTTTAAGCACATATCGGAGTCATGTTTTCCATCCATTAACAACTCTGGTTCAACTATTGGAACCATATTCGCCTCTTGTACAAGAGCCGCATATCTAGCGAGGGCATGGGCGTTTGAATCTATTGAAATTTGAGATGGGTAGTCATTTGAAATTAAATAAACACCTCTCCATTTTGTAAATCTTGCACCCAAGTTGTAATACTCTTTAAGTCTTTCTCTTAAACCATCAAGTCCTTCAGTAATTTTTTCCTCACTAGAATTAGCCAGTTTTTTTGCGCCAGTATCAACCTTGATTCCAGTTAGAGACCCAGATTTTTTTATAATTTCGGGAATAGTACTTTTTACTTTTTGTTTTATTGTTTCGTCATACAAAATTACTCCACCAATGGATTCTTTCATCCCACCTGCAGTAAATAATGTTTCTCTAAAATTTAACCTTTTATCTGGCGTAGACTCGACATTAACGCTTTCTAATCTTTTTGTCATCGTACCAGTGCTTTCATCTGCAGCCAAGATACCTTTTCCATTAGATAAGATTTTTAAGGCTATGTTGTTCAGTTCAGACATTTTTATTTAAAGCTTTTATACCAGGTAAATCTTTTCCTTCAAGGAATTCTAAAAAGGCTCCACCAGCAGTTGAAACAAATGTAAATGAGTTAAATTTTTTAAATTTATTGATAGCAGCCACAGTTTCTCCTCCTCCAGCAATAGAAAAAATTTTATCATTTAACGTTTTATTTGAAATAATTTCTAAAATTTTTTTTGTTCCGTTTTGAAAATTCTCATTTTCAAAATAACCAGCTGGACCATTCCACAATATTGAGTTTGATTTATCTATTATTTCTTTAATAGAGGAAATAGTTTTTGTTCCAATATCCAGTATCAAATCTTCTTTATCGATTTCATTTAATTTCTTTTCTTTTCCTTTGCTTTTAAAGTCTTTTGCAACTATCACATCGACTGGCAATATTACTTTGCAATTATATTTTTTTGAATTATATAAAATTTCTTTTACAACTTTTTCATAATCATTCTCGCAAATAGATTTTCCTATATTAATTCCTTTGTATTTTAAAACTGTATTTGCCATTCCGCCAACAATGACAATATTATCAAATTTTTTAATTAAATTATTAATAATTTGTATTTTAGTTGAGATTTTTGCTCCACCGATAATTAGCGTTACAGGATTTTTAATATCTGAGGTTATTTTTTTTAATGCATTAATTTCCTCTGTTATTTGAAATCCAAAATATGACGGAATATATTTTGTAATTCCCTCAATTGAAGCATGCGCTCTGTGACAACAAGAAAAAGCATCATTTACGTAAATATCACCTAATTTAGATAACTTTTTTGAAAAATTATCGTCATTATCTTCCTCTCCCTTGCTAAACCTTATATTTTCCAACATCAGAATAGAGCCATTATTGATTTTATTTAATTCAGATAAAGAAATTTCCTCAAGCTTCTGATCATTAAACAAAATTTTTTCATTCAGTAATAAACCTAACTTTTCACTTATAGGCTTTAATGATAATTCTTTATTTAATTTACCTTTTGGTCTTCCTATGTGAGATAAAATTATTATTTTTGCTTTTTTTTTTAATAAAAAATTTATTGTTGGTATGATCTTTTCAATCCTAGAAGTTTCACTAATCGCTCCTTTATTTATTGGTACATTAAAATCAACTCTTAAAAGAACTTTTTTCCCTTCGAGTTGCAAATCATCGTTTAAGACATTTATCATAAAACTAAATTTTATGAATATATTTTGCTAGGTCGCTCATCCTATTAGAAAAGCCCCACTCATTATCGTACCACGCAGATATTTTACCCATATTTTTTCCAATAACAGTAGTAAGTGAGGCATCTACAACAGCAGAAAATTGATTATGATTAAAATCAATAGAGACCAACTTTTCATTAGTAATATCCAATATTCCTTTATGAGATTTTTTGGATGCTTTTAAAAAACTTTTATTTATCTCATCAACAGACAGTTCTTTTTTTGTACAAAAAACTAATTCTATTAAAGAAACATTAGGAGTCGGAACTCTCATTGCTACCCCTTCAATTTTTCCTTTTAAAGATGGAATTATTTCTCCAATAGATTTTGTTGCTCCAGTGGTAGTAGGGACGATTGATTGAACAGCAGATCTTGCTCTTCTTGGATCTTTGTGAGAGTTATCCAACATTCTTTGATCAGTGGTTATTGAATGTATAGTAGTCATAAAACCTCTTTCAATTTCGTATTCAGTATTTAATATATCTAAGACAGGAGCCAAACAATTTGTTGTACAAGATGCTGCAGAAATAATTTTATCGTTATTGGTAATCTCATCCTCGTTAACACCATATATAATAGTTTTGTCAGAATTTTTACATGGTGCTGATACAATTACTTTTTTTGCACCATTTTTAATATGTGGTAACAGTTTTTTCTTATCGTTGAACTTACCTGTACACTCCATAACTATATCAACCCCAAATTTCTTCCAATTAATTTTCTCAATGCTTGACTCTTGTGAGAACGAGATATTTGAATTGTTGATAGTCAAATTATTATTATTAGTAAGTATATTTGATTTAAACTCGCCATGGACAGAATCGTATTTAAGTAATTTTGAGCTAACTTCTAAGCTTGAACGGTTGTTGATATGTATAACTTTAATATCATTATCTTTATTTTCAAAAATAGATCTTAAGACCATTCTTCCTATCCTACCTAAACCATTAATCCCAATTTTAAGTGTCATACAATTTTTTTTATTTGTTTAATTATTTCATCTTTTGTTAATCTAAAGAATTCATAAATATCTTTATAAGGAGCACTTCTTACAAAGTCTTCTAAACCAAAAATACATTCACTTTCATTAATATATTTTTTCCAATAATCCTTCGTTGAAGCTTCTATGGAGAAAATCATTTTTGTTTCTTTCAAAATTTTATCTTTATATTCTTTTTCTTGTTTATCAAAAATTTCGTGACATGGCATTGATATTACTTTTGAATAAATATTTTCTGTGGCCAATTTGTGACTTACTTCACAGGCTAAATTTATTTCCGATCCAGTAGCTAAAATTGTAATGTCAATTTTATCCTTAGTTCTTAATAACTCATAGGCCCCATAGGAGCATCTATTTTCCGTTGATAAGTCTTTTCTTACCTGTTTTAATTTTTGTCTTGATAAAACTAACATACTTGGAGTATTTGAGCTTTCCAAAGCTAATTGCCAACACTCAAAAGTTTCAATTGTGTCTGCAGGCCTATATACATTTAAATTTGGAACTGATCTTAATCCTGATAATTGTTCTACAGGTTGATGGGTTGGACCATCTTCTCCTAAACCTATAGAGTCATGTGTCATAACATAAATAACTCTCTGTTTCATTAATGCAGATAATCTTATTGAAGGTTTACAATAATCCGTGAATATCAAAAAAGTTCCACCATATGGAATTAAATTACTATGTAAAGATAACCCATTCATAATTCCACTCATCGCGTGTTCCCTAACACCGTAATGTATGTAGTTACCTTTAAAATTTCCAGGTTTTATAATTTCGTGATATTTGGTTTTTGTATTGTTTGATCCAGCAAGGTCAGCCGATCCGCCTATTATATTTGGAAGTTTTGAAATAATATTTAAAAATTTTTCTGATGATTTTCTTGTAGCGAGATCTTCCAAGTTCTTTAAATGATTTTCTTTTTCTGCCTGTATCTTTTTTAGCACTTCATCTTTAAATCCATTCCATTCTAGTTTTGAATAAAACTTTTTATTTTTTTTTTCTTCTTTTTCAGATTTAAATTTTGCTTTTATGCCTATTTCTCTCCAGGCTCTTAATATATTTTCTGGAATTTCAAAAGGTTTATAATTCCAATTGAGTTTTTTTCTAACTAATTTTATTTCTTCTTCACCTAACGGACTTCCATGTGCAGAAGCCTTTCCAGATTTATTTGGAGATCCATATCCAATTTTTGTCTTACAAGAGATCGCAAAAGGTTTTTTTGAATTTTGAGCTTTTCTGAAGGCATTATTAATTTGTTTTTCGTTATGGCCATTGATTTCTAAATAATTCCATCCGTAACTTTCAAATCTTTTTTTGAAATTATCTGAGACAGCTAAATTTGTTGGACCATCTATAGAAATTGAATTATTGTCAAATATCAAAATTAAATTCTTGAGCTTTAAATGACCAGCTAAGCTCAGAGACTCGTGACTTATACCTTCCATTAGACATCCGTCTCCAGCTAATACATATGTTTTATGATTTATAATACTTTTTCCTATTTTTTTTTTTAAAATTTCTTCTGCTAAAGCAAATCCTACAGCATTAGCAATACCTTGACCCAAAGGTCCAGTTGTAGTTTCAATACCTGATCCAGGATGATACTCCGGATGACCAGCACAAATAGAGTTCAGTTGTCTAAAATTTTTAATATCATTTAATGAAACACTTTTATATCCAGTAAGATAAAGAAGAGAATAAAGTAACATTGAGCCATGTCCCGCAGAAAGAATAAACCTATCTCTATTTAACCACTCTGGATTTTGAGGGTTAAAATTTAGGAAATTTTTAAATAACACCGTTGCAACATCTGACATACCCATTGGCATGCCCGGATGTCCAGATTTCGCTTTTTCCACAGCATCAATGGAGAGAAACCTTATTGCATTTGATAAATCTTTATGTTGTACGCTCAATAATTATCCTATCTAGACTAAGAAGACTCAATTTAATAATATATTTATATATATATGAAATATAATTCTGAAAAGGAAAAAAAACTTCTAATAGCGATAGAAGGATTGAAAAAAATTGATTTTAGTTACAACTTTAACAAAGAAAGTTTAGAAAGTCTAAATAATCAAAAAAATCAATTAAAAATTGAAAAAGAGGATATAGAGAACAAATTTGGTATTTTAAAAAAGGAGCATGAGTCTTTAAAAGACAGATTGAATAAGATTTATGAGGAAAAAAAAAAAAGAAAAAATTAAAGAAATGCAGTTTTCAGAAAAGATAGATGAATTAAATCAAGAAACAGATATGTTATTGGATGAATTTAATAAATGGGAAACATAAATATAAAATTTAACGGTAAAGAATACCTTTTGTCTTGTGAAGATGGTCAAGAAGAACATTTAGAGTCCTTATCAATTGAGTTAAATAAAAAATTTTTAAGATTAAAAGATGAACTGGGAAATCTTGGAGAAAATAAACTTCTATTAATTACTGCAATTAAGATTATAGACGAACTTTCTGATATTGAAAAAAAAACATCTATCAAAAAACAAGAATTTGAAAAACTTTCATCTAAGTTTTTAGAACTAAAATCCTTGGTATATAACTATAGAGATGAAAAGGAAAAAGAAATAAAAAAGTTATCTAATGACAGTCAACAATTTAAGAAAGAAATTGAAGATAATAAAAAAAATTATGATCAAATAATAGACAACACCACACTAGAGATAGAAAATTTTCTTAAAAAAATAGATAATGAAAATAAAGTCCAATAAATCAAAAAAAAAAGAAATCAGAACCAAAATATTAGATAAACGTAAAAATTTTAATAAAAGAAAAAATGAAATTAAATTTAAAAAAATATTTAATATTCTTTTGAAAGAAAAATTTTTTAATAAAAAAATTGGAGGATACTTTCCAATAAATTGTGAACTTGATGATCTAAATTTACTAAAACAATTTGAGGAAAAAGGTTATTTAATTTGTCTTCCTGTAATCAGAAAGAATCACCAAATGTATTTTTCAAAATGGTCTTATGGAGATCCACTTAAAATTAATGATTTAGGAATACCGGAGCCTGTTGTAAAAAAGAAAGTTTTACCAGATATTTTTTTGGTACCCATGGTGGCTTTCGATTTTAAAAGAAATAGGTTAGGTTATGGTGGAGGATACTATGATACTTTTATTAAAAAAATTAATAAGATAAAAAAAAGTATCAAAATTGGACTTGCTTTTTCGTTTCAAAGAATAAAAAAAATTCCGATGTCAAAACATGATCAAAGCTTGGATTATGTTGTAACTGATAAATATATTCTTTAAAAATGAGAATTATGTTTTTAGGTGATATTGTTGGAGTTTCAGGTTGCAATGCAATTCATAAAAATTTGAACGAATGTATAAAAAAAAAACAATATCGATTTCATCGTGGCAAACGGAGAGAATGCCTCTAATGATGGAGTGGGTATAACAAAAGAAATTGCAGATAGTTTATTTGATATTGGAATTGATGTAATAACCACCGGAAATCACATTTGGGATCAAAAAGAAACAGCAGAATTTATAGAACAAGAACCTAGGTTATTAAGACCTCAAAACTTATTGTTTCCATCACCAGGAAATGGTTTTGGTATTTATATAAAAAAAAATTATAAAATAGGAGTCCTTAATTTAATGGGAAATGTTTTTATGAAAAAATCAGAAGATGTTTTTAAGACCGCTTTAGAATTTCAAAAAAAAAATATTTTAAAAAAAGATTTCGATTTTTTAATAATTGATTTTCATGGCGAAATAACTAGTGAAAAAATGGCTTTAGGACATTTATTTGATGGTAAAGCAACTTTAGTTGTGGGGACACATACCCATGTACCAACAAGTGACACAAGAATCTTAGAAAAAGGAACTGCCTATCAAACTGATGCAGGTATGTGTGGTGATTATAATTCTGTAATCGGTATGGACAAAAATAATTCACTGAATAGATTTTTAAAAAAAGAATCAGTGAAACATTTTCCTGCAAATGGAGAAGGGACATTGTCAGGTGTAATTGTAGAAGCAAACGAAAATAATGGACTCGCAAATCATGTAAAAAACTTTATTTTTGGAGGAGCATTAAAAAGCTAAAAATGGCTGGACACTCACACTGGGCAGGTATCAAACATAAAAAAGGTAGGGCAGATAAAGAAAAATCAAAAATATTTTCAAAACTATCTCGAGAGATAACTGTTGCAGCAAAACTAGGAGACACTGATCCTGATATGAACTCAAGATTAAGATCTGCGATCCAAGCTGCAAGAACTGCCAATATGCCCAAGGAGAATATCGAGAGAGCAATTAATAAATCTCAACTAAAAAATGAGTCAAATTTTGAAAATATTAGATATGAGGGCTTTGGACCAGAGAAAATAGCTATAGTTGTAGAAACTTTAACTGATAATAAAAATAGAACAGCATCTAATGTTAGAACTATATTCCAAAAAAATGGTGGTTCATTAGGCACACAAGGGGTTGCATCCCATAACTTTAATCATTTGGGAGTCATTAGAGTTAAAAAAGATGAAATATCTGAAAATGAGCTATTTGATATTTCAGTTGAAGCTGGCGCTAAAGAGTATTTCACCAAAGAAGATATTTATGAAATTCATACTGATAAAAACAATATATATAATGTTAAAAAATTTTTAGAGCATAAGATTAGTAATTTCGTATCTACAGAAATCGAGTGGGTACCATTGAATAAAATCGAAATCAGCTACAAAAACCTTAATTCTTGTATTGATTTATTAAATAGTCTCGAAGATGATGATGATGTACAAAAGGTTTATACTAACTTAAAAAATTATTAATTACTAATGTATATAATCGCTATTGATCCAGGAATTTCAGGCTCTATTTGTTTTTATGAGAAAGGCAGGATTACCGAGATATTAGATATGCCTACCATGACTGACGGAAAAAAAAACAAAAAACAAGTTAATGGTTCTCAAGTTTATAACGAAATCAATTCTAGAATAAACAGTCTTGTAGACAAAAATGATATAAGAGTTGTTATAGAACAAGTATCGGCAATGCCTGGCCAGGGAGTTACTAGCATGTTTAATTTTGGTCAATCATTTGGTGTACTGAAAGGAGTTTGTTCCGCTATGCAACTACCAATGTATTTTGTTAGACCAGCAAAATGGAAAAAATATTTTAATTTGATTAATTCTGAGAAAGATGCTAGTAGAACTAAAGCTATTCAAATTTTTCCCTATATATCATCAAAATTATCAAGAAAAAAAGACGCTAACAAAGCTGATGCTATTTTAATTGCTTGTTTTTTCTACGAAACTTACAAAAGCAAAGATTAGAATGACATCGATGGCCTAAATCATGACACATTTTAGTGTGAATTCTTAAACTATGGAAGCAGATATAACATCTCAAGCCGTCGGTCTTGCTAGTAATACAGACTTTTCAATCGGACAACTTTTTTTACGAGCAGACATTATAGTCAAATCAGTAATAGTTATTTTAATAGCAGCTTCAATTTATTCTTGGGCAATTATAATTGAGAAGATAAAATTATTTAAAAAAATTAACCAAAGTACTTTAGAATTTGAAAATAAATTTTGGAAGTCGAAATCAGCTGAGTCATTTTATAATAATCTTCCAGCAAATCTTGACGATCCAATGGCTAATATTTTTAAAAACTCAATGCAGGTTTTATTAAAATCAAAAAGAAGTCAAAACTTAAATGAAAAAATGTCAAGGATGTTAGAAATTAATATAGAGGAACAAATGGAAAAAATAGAAAAAAGTTATACTTTTTTAGCAACCGTTGGTTCGACCGCTCCATTTATCGGTTTATTTGGAACAGTTTGGGGAATAATGAATTCTTTTCAATCTATTGCAATTTCTAGAAATACAAGTCTTGCAATTGTTGCACCTGGAATAGCCGAGGCACTTTTTGCTACTGCACTAGGCTTGTTAGCTGCAATACCTTCGGTTGTCGCGTATAATAAATTTAGCAATGACTCAAAAAAATATTCACAAAAACTTGAGAACTTTTCCAAAAAACTTTTAACTATAATTTAGAATGGCTTTTAGAATAAAAAAATCTAGAAATGAGCCAATGAGCGAAATCAACGTTACTCCTTTTGTAGACGTAATGTTAGTATTATTAATCATATTTATGGTTACTGCTCCACTACTTACTGTCGGAGTACAAGTTGACTTACCCGAAAGTTCTGCAGACTCCCTTCCAGAAGAACAAGAACCACTCACATTAACAATAAATTCTAGAGGTGAAATTTTTATTCAAGAAAGCAAAGTAGAATATGAAAAAATAATCGCTAAGATACTCGCAGTTTCAAAAAATAGAACTGATACAAGAATATATGTAAGGGGAGATAAAACAATTAATTATGGGAGAGTTCTCGAAATAATGGGCATGCTATCTGGTTCAGGGTTTACAAAAGTTGCCTTGATTTCTGAACCATATAAAGAGAGATAAAAGTGATAAAAAATATCTTTATTTCATCAAGTTTTCATGTTTTGATTATAATTTTAGCTACGTTAAGTCTACCTTTTTTAGCAAAAAAACCTATTGATTTGCCACCAATAATATCTGTTGAATTAATTCAAATTACTGACAAAACTAATATTCCGTTTGCACCAAAAGCAAAAAAAATTATTGAAAAAATAAAAGAAAAAGAAAAATTAGTTTCTGAACAAGCACCTCCAAAAATAGTTAAAAAAGAGAAACCTGACTCAATTCCATTACCAGATGATAAAATTAAAGATGTAAAAAAACCTGAGGAAAAAAAACAAAACCCAGAAAAAATTGATACAGAAATTAAACAAACTTCAGAATTTGAAAAAAAAGAGCTTTTTGATCCCAACAGTATTGCTGCCTTAATTGATAAATCTAAAGAGCAAGTAGCAGAAACAAATAAAAAAAATAGCAAAATATCCCAAAATCAAGACAAGAACGTTGACTCATTAGGTTTAACTTTAAGTGAAGAAGATGCATTAAAAGCACAAATTTTTGGTTGCTGGAGTATCCCTCTAGGATTACCTTATAATGAAAACTTATTAGTGAGAATAAAACTAAATTTAAAACCTGATGGTACAGTAATAAAATCTGAAATACTTGATCATGCTAGAATGAATAAGCCAGGACAAGGTTTTTATAAAGTACTAGCAGAAAGTGCTTTAAGAGCAATAAGGCTTTGCCAACCTCTTAGAGTACCAAGTACAGGGTATGAAAGGTGGAAAGAATTACAATTGAATTTTGACGCTAGAGAAATGTTAGAGGGATAACTATGATAAAGAGACTATTAATAATTATATTTTTTTTTAATACATTTAATGCTAACGCTCTTATAAAAGTTGACATAACAAGAGGTAATCTTAACCCATTACCTATAGCAATCTCATCTTTATCAGTTGATAAGACTTCTCTAACTGAATTTAAAAAAGTTCTAAAAATAGACGAAGTGGGATTAGAAATTGCTAAAGTTGTTGAGAATAATCTAAGAAAATCTGGATTATTTAATCCTTTAAATCGAGATGCTTTTTTACAAAAACCCGACATTGCTCATTTAAAACCAAGATTTGAAGATTGGTCTCTTATAAAAGCTCAAGCATTAATAACAGGGAAAGTTTCTTTTAAAGATGACAAAATGAGAGTTGAATTTAGACTCTGGGATGTTTTAGCTGCAAAAGAAATAATGGCTTTGGCTTTTACTACAGTTCCAGATAATTGGAGAAGAGTAGGACACATTATAACAGATAAGGTTTACGAAAGACTTACCGGTGAAAGTGGTTATTTTGATACAAGAATCATTTATGTTTCTGAAAAAGGCCCAAAAACAAAAAGAGTAAAAAAATTAGCTATAATGGATCAAGATGGATTTAACGCAAAATACCTTACGTTAGGAAATGAATTGGTTTTGACGCCTAGATTTAATCCTACAAATCAAATGGTAACTTATTTATCGTATTTTAAAAATCTGCCAAGAGTATATTTGTTAGATATTGAGACTGGTGTTCAAGAAGTTGTAGGAGATTTTCCTGGAATGACTTTTGCTCCAAGATTTTCTCCTGATGGTAAAAAAATTATCATGAGTTTTGCGATGGATGGAAACTCTGATATTTACACTATGGATTTAGAAACAAGAGTAGTTGAAAGAATTACTAATCATCCATCTATAGATACCTCACCTTCTTATTCTCCAGATGGAAAATATATTTGTTTCAATTCTGATAGAAGTGGATACCAACAAATTTATATAATGAAGAGCGATGGGTCAAATGTAAAAAGAATTTCATTTGGTAAAGGAATTTATGGAACACCAGTTTGGTCACCCAGAGGAGATCTTATAGCTTTTACAAAAATGCATAAAGGAAAATTTTATATTGGCGTTATGAGAACAGATGGTAAAGGCGAAAGACTTTTGACTGAAAATTTTTATCAAGAGGCTCCTTCCTGGTCTCCAAATGGTAGAGTTTTAATTTTTTACAGAGAAACTAAAACCGATGCTTCAGGCAAGGGTTTTTCGGCTAAATTGTGGTCTATAGATTTAACAGGATATAATGAAAGGCTAATTGATACCGAAACTGACGCTTCAGACCCATCCTGGTCGTCTTTATTGAGCAATTAGCAAGTAAATTAACTTGATTTTTAACCTTGAAACATCTAATTAGTTGTGTGAAAGTCACTTTATAAATTAAGGAGCTGAAATGAATTTGAGTAAGTTATTAAAAAATGTTTTACTAGTTATCGCGGCATGTTTGGTTTTATCTGCATGTGCAACTAAAAAAGTTACAAATCAAATACAAGGTGATGTTTACACTGGAAAAGATACTGTTGAATATCTTGCGTCTGGTGTGCCAGATAGAGTTTTCTTTGCTACGAACGAGTCAGTTTTGACTACTGCTTCAAGAGAAACTTTAAGAAAACAAGCTAGCTGGTTAAGAAAAAATTCAAAAGTTAATGTTGTGCTAGAAGGTCATGCTGATGAAAGAGGTACAAGAGAATATAACTTGGCACTTGGAGAAAGAAGAGCGAACGCAGCAAAAGATTATTTAATGACTTACGGCATATCTTCTAATAGAATTTCAGTAATAAGTTATGGAAAAGAGAGACCAGTAGATTCAGGTTCTAATCCTTTAGCTTGGTCAAAGAACAGACGTTCAGTTACTGTTAAAGCAAATTAAAAATATTCAAATAAATATAAAAGACCCTACATTTAATGTAGGGTCTTTTTTTTGCCATGTTTATAATTACAAACTAATAAGATGCAAAAGATTTATAAACTTTTATTGATATTTTTTCTTATTGGACATACATCTATTTCCATCGCTGAAGAAGAAAACGTTGATGAAATTATACAAAAATTACAAAAAGATATTCAAACTCTCGAAAGAGCAGTTTATTCACAGACTTTAAATGAAAGTCCTGAAAATTTAGGAAATAATAATTCAAATGAAAACATGGACGAAGATGTTTTGACAAGACATCTTCTTAAACTTTCAGAGATAGAGAGACAATTTCAAGAACTAACTAATAAATTTGAAGAGGTAAACTTTAAACTGGATAAATTGTCTAGTAGAGTTTCAAAAATACAAGCAGATAATCAATTAAGGTTTCAACAACTTGAAAATAATCCAAACGCAAATAATTCTAGCAATAAGAAGCTGTCTAGCACCGAAAGTTCATCAGAAAGTGAAAAAATACTTCCTGGTTCCTCTCAACCCCAAGATCTAGGACAAGTTTCCTATAAAGACACTGAAACAAATTTATCAAATCAACAAACCCAATCTATTGACACTACTTCAACAGTTGTTACAGAAAATTTTATAACAGAGGAAAAAATTTTACCAAAAGAAAGTCCAGAAAAACAATACGAATTTGCTACTAGTTTTTTAAAAGTTGGAGATTATACAACTGCGGAAAGAGCCTTTAGAGAATTTGTTCTTACTAATCCTGAACATAATTTAGCAGGTAACGCACAATATTGGTATGCTGAAACTTTTAGAATAAGACAACTATATACAGATGCTGCAACAGCTTATCTTGAAGGTTATCAAAAATATCCCAAGAGTGATAAAGCACCTATAAATCTTTTAAAACTAGGAATTTCATTAGTGCAAATTGGAGAGAAAGATCAAGGATGTCTTATGATTTCAGGTGTAGAAAAACAATATCCAAAAGCAAACCAATCAGTAATCCAAAAAGCCAAATATGAAGAAAAGAAGTTTGAATGCAAACCAAATAACTCGTAAAAATATTTTAGCGAATTTAAAAGATAAGGTAATAAAATCTGTATATAGTTCTTTCCAAAATAACTTAAAAATCAATGATCACTTTGCTGTAGCTGTTTCAGGTGGACCAGACAGTCTTGCATTAGCATTCCTATCAAAATGCTATTCATTAAAAAAAAACCTCAAATCTTATTTTTTTATTGTTGATCACAAAATAAGAAAAGAATCATCATTTGAAGCAAAATCAGTGCAAAAAAAATTAGAAAAATTTGGTATCAAATGCAAAATTTTGACTTGGAAAGGAAAAAAACTAAAGGGTAATATTCAATCAAATGCAAGAAAGATTAGATATAATCTACTATTTAAAGAGTGCAAAACTAAGAGCATTAAATCTTTGTTAATTGGTCATCACAAAGATGATCTAATTGAAAACTTTTTAATAAGACTCTACAGGGGGAGTGGTTTAAGAGGATTAACTTCATTTAAAGTAAATAACCAACTTACAAATGAGATTTTAATTTATAGACCTTTAATAAAAATCAGAAAAAAAGCTTTATTATACCTATCGAAAAAGGCTTTCAATTTTTATGTAAATGATCCTTTCAATAAAGATGATAAATTTCAGAGATCTAGGATAAGAAAGTTTTTAGAGTTTTCGAAACAAGAGGGCTTTAATCAGAATAAAATTGAAAAAACGATAGATAACCTAGAAGATGCAAACGCCTCAGTTGAAAATTATGTGTTTAGAAATTTAAGTGAGAACAGTTTTTACTCAAAATCTCAAAATAAGTATCTTTTATCAGCATTCTTTTTTATTGCTCCAAATGAAATTATAATGAGATCATTATTTCATTGTATAAAGCTGGTTGGAAAAAAATATTACAATGTAAGAGGAAAAAAGGTCAATAAACTTATTAATGAAATTAAAAAAGACAAATTACCAAAAAGAACCACTCTTGGGGGATGTATAATTAAAAAAGTCGCAGAAACTGTTATAATTTATGCAGAAAAGTAGTATAAAAGTTAATATTATTACAATTTGTCTCTTGTTTAATCCATAATAATTCTTATTTTAAGCTTATGAATTTAAAAAATTTAGCAATGTGGGCAATTATTGTTTTTCTAGTCATTGGACTTTACAACATGTTCAAAAATCCTCAAGCTCGGGTAAACTCAAATAACACCATCATTTTTTCTGAATTTTTAGATGAAGTTGATAACGGAAGAGTCGTAAAAGTTGAAATTCAAGGAAATAATATTAACGGAGAATTCTCTAATGGAAAAAATTTTAAAACTTATTCACCAGGTGATCCAAACTTAATTGAAAAACTTTCAAGTAAAGGCGTAAGTATTTCAGCTGCCCCTCTGGATGAAAAGATGCCCTCACTTTTAGGAGTACTTTTATCTTGGTTCCCAATGTTATTATTAATTGCAGTTTGGATTTTCTTTATGAGACAAATGCAAGGTGGCAAAGGTGGCGCAATGGGCTTCGGTAGATCAAAAGCAAAAATGATGAATGAAATTAAAGGCAAGGTAACATTTAACGATGTAGCCGGTATAGAGGAGGCCAAGGAAGAGGTTGAAGAAGTAGTAGAATTTTTAAAAGATCCTAAAAAATTTAGTAGATTAGGTGGTAAAATACCAAGAGGATGTTTATTAGTTGGTCCTCCTGGAACAGGTAAAACTTTATTAGCTAGAGCAATCGCCGGAGAAGCTGGAGTACCTTTTTTTACAATTTCTGGATCAGATTTTGTAGAAATGTTTGTTGGTGTTGGTGCATCACGTGTACGTGATATGTTTGAGCAAGGCAAAAAACATTCTCCATGTATAATTTTTATAGATGAGATTGATGCAGTTGGAAGAAGTAGAGGAGCTGGATTAGGTGGTGGAAACGATGAGAGAGAACAAACATTGAATCAGCTTCTTGTTGAAATGGATGGATTTGATACAAACGAAGGCGTGATAATAATAGCTGCAACAAATAGACCAGATGTACTAGATCCAGCACTACTTAGACCTGGAAGATTTGATAGACAAGTGGTTGTTTCTTTACCAGACATAATTGGAAGAGAAAAAATTCTAAAAGTACATGCAAAAAAAATCTCAATGACACCTAACATAAACTTGAGAACAGTTGCTAGGGGAACACCTGGATTTTCAGGTGCAGATCTTGCAAATTTAGTTAACGAGGCCGCGTTGCTTGCAGCCAGAAAAAATAAAAGAATTGTTACAAATAGCGAATTTGAAGAAGCTAAAGATAAAGTAATGATGGGTGCTGAAAGACGTTCTATGGTAATGACTGAAGATGAAAAAAAATTAACTGCATATCATGAAGCAGGACATGCAATAGTTACAATAAATGAAAAAGCTGCATACCCAATTCATAAAGCAACTATAATTCCAAGAGGAAGGGCTTTGGGTATGGTAATGCAACTACCTGAAAAAGATGAAGTATCTCAAACTAGAGAACAACTTCATGCTCAAATGGCTATTGCTATGGGCGGAAGAGTTGCTGAAGAAATAATTTTTGGAGAGGACAAAGTTACAACTGGCGCAGTAAGTGATATTGAGCAAGCAACAAAAAGAGCAAGAGCGATGGTTATGAGAGCTGGTTTAAGCAAAGAACTTGGCCCAGTAGCTTACGGGGAAAATGAAGAAGAAGTATTCTTAGGTAGATCAGTAGCAAGACAACAAAATATGTCAGAGGAAACAGCAAAAAAAGTGGATCAGGAAATAAAAAAATTTGTTGAAAAAGGTTATGAGAGAGCAAGAAAGGTTTTAACTGACAAAATTGACGATCTTCATAAATTAGCAAAAGCACTTCTTACTTATGAGACTTTATCGGGGAATGAAATAGAAGATTTGATAAATAAAAATATATATCCAGCAAGCAAGGAAGATTTGAAAGTCGAAGATGAGGAACAAAGTTCTGCTCTTGGATCTATAGGTTTAAAACCAAAAATAGTTCATTAATCCATAATGGATAAATATTACACTAGAGCGTGTAATTTTTACTTTGGAAAAAATTCTCAAGAAAAGATTAAAAAAAATTTAGCATTACCTCTAGGTGGGAATAAAAATATTAGTTTCGATAATATTGAAATAATTTCCAGAAAAAAGAAAAAGAAAATTTACTTTAAAGAAGTGAAGTCATTAAGTAAAAATTTAAAAAAAAAAATTCAACATGATCTAAAATTTATAATTAAAAAAAAAAGATTTAAAAAATTGAATTTGAACGAAACTCCTTTAATAATGGGTATCGCGAATCTAACACCAGATAGTTTTTCTGATGGCGGTTTATATAATAAAGGTGAAAAGTCTTTCAGCCATATAAAAAAACTTTTAAAACAAGGTTGTGATATTTTAGATGTTGGGGGAGAGTCAACTAGACCTGGTTCTAATGAGGTCGAAGAAAAAGTAGAATGGAAAAGAATAAAAAATGTCCTTAAAAAATTTAAAACAAATAAAATATTTTTATCTTTAGATACAAGAAAAAGTATGATTATGAAAAAAGCAATTAAATTTAATATCAATTTAATAAATGATATTTCTGGACTTGAAGATGATAAAGATACTATAGAATTTTTAAAAAAAAATAAAATTCCATTTGTAATAAATCATATAAAAGGTACACCGAAAACAATGCACAAAAAACCAAAATACAAAAATGTCTTATTAGATGTTTATGATTATTTTTCAAATAAGATTAATAAATTGAGAAAATCTGGAATTAACCATAATAATATAATATTGGATCCCGGGATAGGCTTTGGTAAAAACTTGAAACATAATATTACCCTTCTTAGTAAAATTTCTATTTTTCACTCACTTGGTTTTCCTATAATGTTAGGAATTTCTAGAAAAAAATATATTAGAGATTTATCTAGAGCTAATGATAGTAAAGAAAGGATTGGTGGAACTACAGCAACATCTTTATTTGCAATAACTCAAGGAATTCAAATATTAAGAGTTCATGATGTTAATGAAGTCAAACAAAGTATAAAGGTATTTAAATCTCTCTATAAATAAACATGACAAAAAAATATTTTGGAACAGATGGAATTAGAGGAAAGGTTAATAAAGCTAAAATAAATGGTGAGATGTTTTTTAAATTTGGTTTAGCAGCGGGTACATATTTTAAAAATCAAAGAAAAATTAAACAATCAGCCATTATTGCAAAGGATACTAGATTGTCGGGATATACTCTTGAGCCTGCATTGGTATCAGGGCTAGCATCAGCAGGTATGCACGTTTACACTCTTGGTCCTCTACCTACAAATGGTCTTGCAATGTTAACAAAAAAAATGAGAGCTAACATGGGAATTATGATTACTGCATCTCACAATCCATATTATGACAATGGGTTAAAATTATTTGGGCCAGACGGTTTAAAATTATCTGACAAAATAGAAAAGAAAATAGAAAAATTGATTGATTCAAAAATAGTAAAAAATTTATCAGAACCAAAAATTCTTGGAAGAGTAAAAAGATTAGAGGATGCAAATGACAAATATATAAGAATATTAAAAGGAAATTTTCCTAGTAGTTTTAGCCTCAAAGGAATGAAAATCGCAATAGATTGTGCAAACGGTGCTGGCTACAAGTCTGGACCAAAACTTTTAAAAAGTTTGGGGGCAAACGTATTTCAATATGGAACATCACCAAATGGTTTAAATATCAATGAAAAATGTGGTTCTACTTTTCCAAAAAAGATTAAGTCTTTAGTAAAAAGGCATAAGGCACACATCGGTATATCCTTGGACGGTGATGCAGATAGAATAATTATATCTGATGAAAAAGGAAATATTGTTGATGGCGACCAAATTATCGCAATGTTGGCAACTAGATGGAAAAGAAAAAAAATATTGAAAGGTGGAGTAATTGGAACCTTAATGTCGAATTATGGGCTGCAAAATTATTTTAAAGATCAAAAAATAAAGTTTATAAGAGCCAATGTAGGAGATAGATACGTTAAAGAAAAAATGCAAAAAAATAATTTTAATTTAGGTGGTGAACAATCTGGACATATTATACTTGGTAAATTTGCAACCACAGGAGATGGACTCTTGGTTGCATTAGAAATTTTATTTTCAATGAGAAAAGGCAAGAAAGCTAGTGAGTTATTCAGCTTATTCAAATCTACACCACAAATTTTAGATAATGTTAGAGTAAAAGATAAGTCTATAATTAATTCTAAAAAATGTAAAAATGCGATTAAAAAGTCAGAAAAATTAATAAAAAATTCTGGAAGGATGCTTGTAAGAAAATCTGGAACAGAACCCAAAATCAGAATAATGGGGGAGTCTAATAATATTAATTTATTAAAAAATTGTATTAATATTGTAAAAAGATCTATTAATTAAATTGAAATTGAAATCTAAAATATTGATTATTGCGGGCTCAGATTCCTCTGGGGGCGCAGGCATCCAAGCAGACATTAAAACCATTACAAGTCTTGGTGCCTATGCAATGACAGCTATTACAGCAATAACATCTCAAAATACAACAGGGGTTTTATCTATATCTAAAGTACCAATTAACGAAATAAAAAGACAAATTGAATTTACTTCAAAAGACATTAAACCTGATGTAATAAAAATTGGAATGTTACATTCCACAAAAGTAATAAAAACAGTAATGAAATCCTTAAATAAAATTAAAGTTAAAAAAATAATTTTAGACCCCGTTATGATAGCCAAGGGTGGCACAAAGCTGGTTGACGATAAATCAATTGAGATAATAAGGTCAAGATTAATGAGAAGAGTCACTTTAATTACACCAAACATACCAGAGGCGGAAATTTTAAGTAAAATAAAAATAAAAACAACTAACGATATGATTAAAGCTGGAAAAAAATTATTAAAACTTGGTGCTAAAAATGTTTTGATCAAGGGAGGTCATTTAAAAGCCAAAAATATATCTGATGTTTATCTAAACAAAAATGAAAAACGAATTTTTGAAAACAAAAAAATCAAAACTAAAAATACACATGGTACGGGATGTACCTTATCCAGTGCAATAGCGACTTATTTTTCGTGTGGAAAAACGTTAAAGAAATCTTGTATGATGGCAATCAATTATGTTAACCATTCTATCAGATCAGGACCTAAATTTGGAAAAGGTCATGGACCAATTAATCATGTAAGTGTATTAAATGTAAAAAAAAAATTTAAATGAAAAATGTAGTTGTTGTTGGATCCCAATGGGGTGACGAGGGAAAAGGAAAAATTGTTGATTGGCTTTCAAGTGAAGCAGATGTAGTTATTAGATTTCAAGGGGGCCATAATGCTGGACATACTTTAGTTATAGATGGGATAACATATAAATTAAGATTACTACCATCAGGCATTGTAAGAAAAAATAAAATATCAGTAATTGGTAATGGTGTTGTTGTTGATCCTTGGGCATTATTAGACGAAATAGAAGAAATTAAATCTAAAGGTATAGAGATATCCGAAAAAAATTTAATTTTGTCAGAATCAGCAAATTTAATTCTACCTTTTCATAAAGAGATGGATGAAATAAGAGAAGATGCTGCTGGAAAAGCAAAAATTGGAACCACAAGAAGAGGTATAGGACCAGCTTATGAGGACAAAGTTGGCAGAAGATCAATAAGAGTAATGGACTTAATTTCTGAGAATAATTTAGATCATAGACTTGAAACTGTTTTACTTCATCATAATGCTATTAGAAAGGGGCTTGGTAAAGAATTATTTAAAAAAGATGAATTAAAAAAAGAATTACTTAAAATTGCACCTGAAATATTAAAATTTTCAAAACCTGTATGGAAAAAAATTGATGAATTTAAAAGTAAAGGAAAAAAAATTTTATTTGAAGGTGCTCAAGGAATATTATTAGATGTAGATCATGGAACCTATCCATTTGTAACTTCATCAAATACAGTTGCATCTTCAGCAGCTACGGGTACTGGTTGTGGACCAAATTCAATAGATTATGTTCTAGGTATTACCAAAGCTTATACAACACGTGTTGGCGAAGGTCCCTTTCCTACTGAATTGAAAAATGCTGTCGGTGAACATTTGGGCAATATTGGAAAAGAGTTCGGAACTGTTACTAGCAGAAAGAGAAGATGTGGGTGGTTTGATGGAGTTTTGGTACGACAGACAATCAAAATATCTGGTATTAACGGTATAGCTTTAACTAAATTAGATGTTTTAGATGAATTAGAAGAAATTAAAATTTGTGTTGCATATGAATTGGATGGAAATCAGGTTGATTACTTGCCTGCAGCGGTAGATGATCAATTAAAAGTAAAACCAATATATAAAAAATTTAAAGGCTGGAATTGCTCTACAAAAGGTATTAAAAATTTCGATAAATTACCCGAAAATGCAAAAATTTATATCAAAGAATTGGAGAAATTTATTGAAACGAAAGTTTCAAGTATTTCAACAAGCCCGGAGAGAAACGATACCATTCTAATTGAAGATCCCTTTAAAGATTAATTTGCGGGTAGTAAATTTTTTGATTTAGCAGCGTTTAACATATGTTTTTGTAATTTTTCAAAGGCTTTGTTTTCGATTTGTCTTATTCTTTCCCGGCTAATCTTGAATTTTTTACTTAATTCCTCCAAAGTAGAACTTTCTTCACTAAGTCTTCTTGCATATAAAATTTCTCTTTCTCTATCATTTAATATTTTAATTGAGTCAGATAGCAGATCTTTTCTATGTTCCATTTCTTCATTTTGAGCAATTTTTAAATCATGATCAAGTTCTTTATCTACAATCCAATCTTGCCACTCATCTCCATCTTCTCCTATTGGTGAATTAAGCGAGAGTTCTTTTCCAGATAATCTTCTATTCATTGAGACAACTTCTTCTTTGCTTACATCAAGTTTTTTTGCGATTTTATTGACTTCTTCATCTTTTAGATCACCTTCTGATCGCGGTGCAATTTGGTTTTTTAGTTTTTTAAGGTTAAAAAATAATCTTTTTTGAGCGGTAGTAGTTCCTATTTTTACTAAACTCCATGATTTTAAAATATATTCTTGAATAGAAGCTTTTATCCACCACATTGCATATGTTGCAAGTCTAAAACCTTTTTCTGGCTCAAATTTTTTAACAGCCTGCATCAATCCTACGTTACCCTCAGAAATTATTTCATTCATTGGTAGTCCGTAACCTTTATAGCCCATTGCTATTTTAGCAACTAATCTTAAATGACTAGTTACAAGTTTTTCTGCAGATTTTAAATTACCCGTATTTTTCCAATTCTTAGCCAACATATACTCCTCCTCTGCATCCAACATTGGAAATTTTTTAATTTGATTAAGGTAAGCTGATAGGCCACCTTCATTAGAAATTGTAGGCAGGTTGTATGTTGTTCTTTTGCTCATGAATATTTATTTAATTAATAAAAAAAATTTTACAATGCTTTTATTTACAAGTATTTCTTAAGTTTTTTAAAATTTGTTCTAAATTATTAGGTAGTTTTGAGCTAAATTCCATTTTTTTTCCTGTTTTAGGATGTACAAAACCAATATTTTTTGCATGTAAAAATTGTCTTTTTAGACCTAAAATCATTTTTTCAAGTTTTAAATCTATATTCTTAATTTTTTTAAATTTTTTTTTATATTTTCTATCTCCCAATATATTGTTACCCTTATATGTCATATGGACTCTAATTTGATGAGTCCTTCCTGTTTCCAAATAACATTCTACATGACTAAAGGTAGGAGTTTTCTCATTTTCAAAAACTTCAATAGTTTTATAATTTGTAATTGCCTTTTTTCCTTTTAAAAAATTAACTTCCATTAATTGTCTATTCCTTGAACTTCTATTAATCAAAGTTTCAATCCTTCCATTTTGTGGTCTAAGTTTCCCCCAAATTAAAGTATGATAAGTTCTTTTTATTTCGTGGTTTTTGAATTGAACTGATAGATTCTCATGAGTAAAATTATTCTTTGCAATTAGCACAAGTCCTGAAGTATCTTTATCTATTCTATGTACTATACCTGGTCTTAATTCATCACCAATGTTAGATAAATCTTTACTATTATAATTAATTAAAGCATTAACTAAAGTTCTATCATAGTTACCTGCGCCTGGATGCATAGAAATTCCTGCATCTTTATTTATAACAATTAAGTCATCATCTTCATAAACAATATTGAGCTTATAATTGTAAGGTTTTATTAAAACTTTTTTTGGTTCGGGAATTTCTAATTTGACTTTGCTCCCATTTAGAATTTTTTTTGATGGGTCTACTACAAGGGTACCATTTATTCTAAGTTTCTTTTTAAGAATCAAATTTTTAATTCTTGTCCTGCTTAAATTTTTTTCTTTATTTCTAAGAAATTGATCAACTCTTTGACCACTATCTTTCAAACCAGCAATAAAATTAATGGTATTTTTCATAAATTATAATAATAATACTATATGCGCTCGTAGCTCAACTGGATAGAGCGCCAGATTTCGGCTCTGGAGGTTCAGGGTTCGACTCCTTGCG
>MDTB01239285.1_pt1 | contig 29831 bp, 23 predicted proteins | sample 811161 | NCBI WGS metagenome assembly MDTB01 (sample SAMN05326650, study PRJNA326480) | marine metagenome | isolation source: seawater | place: Mediterranean Sea | collected 2009 | reverse complement strand
TTTCATATTAAAGCAAAGTTTTGGTTCTGCTGCCCTTAATTTTTGAATTTTGTGAGAATTGGTGACGCAAGAGATACACGAACCCGGTTCCAATGACGCGCACGCAGCTTATGCTACTGCCGACAGGCAGGATTCCGTCGGCATGCGGGCGCTGGCTGGCCTGTTTTTGCTGGAACATGAGTTTCGCCGTGTGCCCGATCAGCCGCAGCTGGCTCGTCTCATTGTCAACCGATTGAACCGTTTCGCGCCTTATGATTGCGCCGTATTCTGGACGTGTAGCCGCGCGGGCCGTATCTATAATGTCACCATATCGGGGGTCGAACCAGGCAAGGACGCGCGGCAAATTTTAACATGGGGCACGCAGGTGGCGCGCTGGCTCGCCCGTTCAGGCCTCGGCAATGCGCAAATTCAACCCGACATGATCGACGCGCAAAAGAAACTGACCGACTGGCCAAGCAACATTGCAAAATCGGGTCTCTACGTGCCGCTAACGGGACATGACGCGCGCTTGCGCGGGGGCATCTTGCTGTTGCGTGCGGCGCCATGGGCGCAACCCGTTCGGGTGATGATGGACCAGCTAGGCGAAGCTGCGGCCTATACAGTGCGGGCACTTGAGTTGGGGGTGCACGGGCGCAAATCCAGAAGGGTCAGTTGGGTTGGCCTGGCATGTGCTGCTGCGCTTCTGGCCGTGCTGGTCGGGAGTTTTTTTATTCCCATGCCGGTTAATGTGGATGTGCCTGCACGCCTTGCCATGGCACCGCCTACCGATGCCCCGCCCGGGCCGGCGCAGATCGACCTTCTGGTCCCCCCGGCGGGTGCGATGGCACTTTCACCGGGCACGCGCTTGCGTATCCGGCATCTAAATGTCGACTACGAACTCGAAGTTGAGCATGTGACCAACTGGCTGGTCGGCATTTTTGATGACCGCAAAGTGCGCGCACGTCTTGTGTCATCGCCTGACGGCCTCGCGCCGCCTGCGTTTGACCGTCTTACGATTGAAAATGCACATACGCCGCTGGCGTTTTATATGATGCGCGGACCCGTACGCTCGATGCGCGACTATTTGGGGCTTCCCAATGGGCGCTGATCAGCCAAAGCAGCTTGCAGGGATTTAACAGCCAATGGCGTGCTGGCACCAGCACACAATATAAGGTTTCCAGGTAAAGTGATGCGGCGCGTTGGCGGATAGGTTTGCGTGAGCACCGGATGGGCGAATAATTCGGTGCCGCGATCGGCGGCTTTGGGCGGTGTGCCGATCAGGAGCAAGTAATCTGGTGCCAGCATAATCGTCTGTTCAAGGCTCAGCGGAGCCATGCCATCACCGGCTAGACGCCCCAGATTTATTGCACCGGCGCGCATAATAATGTCATCAAGAATGTGGCCCGTGCCCGCGGTCAGGCCGCGCCGTTGAACATTGAGCAGCGTGGCTGGTATGTTCGTCTGATCCAGTGATCCCATTTGTGCATCCAGATCGGCCAGATAGTTGCGGGCAGCTGCGTCACGCCCGATTGCAGCCCCGATCTCCAGAATTTCTTCACGCGCTGCAGCGAAATCATTCGCCGCATTGAGTGTAAATGTCTCGATGCCAAGGCGTTGGAAAGTCTGTCGCCGCGTCACGGATGAAAAAGGACTTAAAATCACAAGATCAGGGGCCAGTTGGATGACATCTTCCATGCGCCCATTCGTAACCGGAAAGCCGGCGGCGCGTGCGGCGAAGGGCGATTGCTCGGGGTCGCGGCTGTTCGGTGTCAGCGCTAGCACTTGCTCGGGTGCCGCGAAGGCCATGAGGTAAGGGTCGGCGCATAAGTTGAGGCTGACAATATGCGGTAAAGCGGTGGTGGCAGGCTGGGCATGGCCTGGCGTCGGCACAATTAAGGGTACAAGCGCCGAAGCAACCCCAGAAGCAAGCGCGGGTAAAAGCAAAAGCATTTCTATAATCATGCGGCGCATGACCTTGGCTTGCCATGTATCGCAAGCTGAGTCTAGTGATCGGCGACACGTGTTTAGGGCTTGCGGCAGGCCAATGCGACGACTAGCGTGCGCCTATGACACACAAGTTCACCGTTCCGCTCGGTCTTTTATTCGCGCTTATCGCCGCAAGCGCCATATCGATGCTGGCGGGAGACGCGCGCATATTGCCCATCGATATTGGGCGCTGGCTAATCGGCGTGGGCGATCCATTATCGGCGACAATTTTGGGTGAGATTCGCGCGCCGCGTATTGCACTCGCTGCATTTACCGGTTTTGTGCTGGGGCTTGCGGGCGCCGCGGTGCAGGCTTTTTTGCGCAACCCGCTGGCTGAACCATCGCTCCTTGGTGCATCGAATTGCGCGGCGCTGGGGGCTGTCACAGTCATTTATCTGGGGCTGACCGGCACCTTGTCTTATGCGGTGCCATTAGCGGCGTGCCTGTCGGCGCTGGTGTCGGTTATTTTATTGCTGATATTTGCCGGACGCGGTGTGTCGTCTCTGCGGCTTATTCTGGCTGGGTTCGCCGTGAGTGCGCTGGCCGGTGCTGGCATTTCTCTGGTGCTTAATCTGGCGCCTAATGCGTTCGCCGCCTTAGAGATTGCGTTTTGGTTGTTGGGTGGGGTAGAGAACCGCAACTGGAACCATGTGTATCTGGCATTACCAGGTGGGGTGCTGGGCAGTCTTTTGCTCGTGTGGCGCGCGCGCGGATTGGATGCGCTGGTGCTGGAAGAAGATGTCGCGCGCTCACTTGGTGTAAACCTTGATGCGATGCGGCTTCGGCTTGCTTTTGGGCTGGCGCTCGGCGTCGGTTCGGTTGTGGCCGTGACCGGTGTTATCGGTTTCATCGGTCTGGTCGCACCGCATCTTGTACGCCCGTTCACCGGACATATGCCATCACGCACGCTGGTGGCTTCTGGCCTGCTGGGAGCCATTATCCTTGTGTTTGCGGATGCGTTTATTCGTATTGTGCCGACGCAAATGGAACTGAAAATGGGTGTTGTGACAGCATTTCTCGGTGTCCCGATGTTGCTCTATCTTATTCGACGGGCCCGCTAGCCAGCATAATCTTGACCCTAATTGTGGCCTCTGTTAGCTTACCGCCACGTAGATGGTGCCCTTCACAGGGGTAATAGGGAACGCCCGTGCGATGCCGTGTTTCACAACATAGCGTCAAGTCGGCGGCTGCACCCGCAACTGTCAGCGGATAGCAAACTGTCACATGTCACTCGATTTCGGGGAAGGCGACAGGGCGCAATGACCCGCGAGCCAGGAAACCTGCCATAGACGGTCGTTCATTCGGGCAGGCGGGATAGACTGCGCGAGACGGAAACTCCGTTAAAGACGACACAATAATTGGCCGTGTTCCATGGTGGAACTGCGGTCGTCTTGCTATGGAGAAAAAAATGAAAAAAGAAACAATCTTTAAACTGGCTTTACCACTTCTGTGTTGCACCGTACTTACCGGAACGGGCGCGCTGGCACAAAACGAGCTGGTGGATGAAATCGTCGTCTCGGCAACCGGTGTTCCAACACCCGCCGCCCAGATCGGCACTTCTGTCGATGTGATCACCGCTGATGAATTGCAGGACCAACAATATGTCTACCTGCAAGATGTTTTGCGCCAGCAAGGTATCAATGTCGCCCAACCGGGTGGCGCTGGCACACTGAGCAATGTGTTTTTGCGCGGGCTACCGGGCCGACACACGAATTTGTTTGTCGACGGCATTTCCTTGTTTGATCCGCGTTCCAACCAAGTCGTCTGGAATGACGCCCTTGTCGATGGCACGCGCCAAATCGAAATTATCCGCGGTTCCCACGGCGTGCTTTACGGCAGCAATGCCGTAGCGGGTGTGGTGTCGCAATTCACTCAGATTGGTGGTGACACGCAAATGAGCGCGCGCGCTGAAGGCGGCTCTCATGGAACGCAACAGCTGGGCGTAACCGGGCAGGGCGAAACAGGACGTTTTGCCTACGGTTTTGCGGCCAGCTATTTCGACACGGACGGCTTCTCAACAGCGGATGAGGCCGATGGTAACCCCGAAAAAGATGGGTATGACAACACCACGCTTCATGGGCGCGCAGATATGGTGCTGACCGATGCCACGACATTGGAGTTTGTCGTTCGCCACGTCGCAGGCTCGGTCGAGTTCGATGGAGCACCGGCACCAACATTTACGCTTATTGATGTCGCGGGCAAGGGCGAGGATTATGAGCGCAGCGCATATCGTATTGGCTTGAAACATGAAGCCGGAGACTGGACGCATCAGATCGACGTGACCGGCTATGACAGCCAGATCGATTCGATTGTGGATTTCGCCGTTTCATCATCGGCTGATGCCGAACGCCAAAAGGTTGCTTATCGTGGTAATGTGCGCGTGAGCGACATGGTTCAACTGGTTTTTGGCGCGGAAGACCAGACCGCTAAATATACTGAGAGCAATGATTATGAGGTCGATGTTTCGGCTGCATTTGGCCTGGTGCAAGCCACGCCAACGGATGCGTTGAGCTTCACCGCGGCTGTGCGTCAGGATGACCATGAAACTTTCGGGACCGAAATGACTTATCGCGTAACGGCGGCTTACGCACCCGAAGGCGCGGCGATATATCGGGCGGCGTATGGCACGGCCTATCGTGCACCAAGTCTTTCAGAGTTGTATCTGCCGATCTACGGCAATGCTGCTTTGCAACCTGAAACCAGTGCGAGTGCCGAGGTTGGCGCAGATTTTCTAATGTCCAATGGCACTGAGTTCAGTGCGACGGTTTTTGAAATCACGATTGACGATATCATCGGCTATGACCCATCGACCTTTGTGAATACGCAAGTTGTTGGGGAAACCAAAAGTCGGGGTGCGGAAGTAAGTCTTGCATTCTATCCGATGGACACGCTCGATGTGCGTTTGAGCGCGGCGTATACGGACAGCAAAAAGCCGGAAGCTTCGGGTTCGGGTGATATGGTGCGCGAATTGCGCGTGCCGCGTGTGCAGGCCGGACTGAATGTTAGCTGGCGTCCGCGCGCTGATCTGTCCATTGGTGCATCGGTACGTTACGTACATGATACAGTAGATTTTGGCAGTGTTGAACTGGATGATTATACGCTGTTGGGTGTAACGGGTCAGTGGCAATTTCAGGAAGAGACCAGTCTGTTTGGGCGCATCGAGAATGTGGCTGATGAGGATTATCAGGTCGTGAACGGCTATGGCACATCTGGACGCGCGGTTTATGTCGGTGTCCGCCGGTCATTTTAGGACAACTTCTTAGCTTAAGGAAACGGCAACGGCTTATGGAATTGGTGCTTACTGATCTGTGTTTTGAGATAAACGGGGACCGCGTGGTCGACCGGGTAAGTGCCAAATTTCCAGCCGGGCAGGTGATCGGCATATTGGGGCCGAACGGGGCAGGCAAGACAACGCTGCTTCGTTTGGTCGCCGGTTTGCTGGCCCCATCTGCTGGCTGTGTTGATTTATGTGATCCATCGGTCGCTTTCAATGATCCCGCAATGCGGGCGCGTCATATCGGCTATCTGCCACAGCACAATGTAGCGGCGTGGCCGGTGGTGGTGCGCGATCTCGTGGCGTTGGGAGGGCTTGCGAACGAAACGCATGGTGACGCGGTTCGCGCATCCGGTGTGCAAGCCGATAAAATTGGTGAAGTAGTTACCAATGCGTTGGCCGTGTGCGAGGCCGACTATCTCGCGGACCGCGTGATGACCGAATTATCGGGCGGTGAGCAGGCTCGCGTCTTTTTAGCGCGCTTGCTAGCGACGCAGGCGGATATTTTATTGCTCGACGAGCCTGTGAAGATGCTCGATCCTGCCCATCAGTTGAAAACCATGTCGCTTCTTAGGCAACTCGCTGCCGAGGGCCGCAGCGTCGTGGTCGTGATGCATGACCTAAATCTTGCCTTGCGCTATTGTGATCAGGTGATGCTGATGCGCGATGGCGTTATGCGCGCGCAGGGCGCGCCGCGAGATGTCTTTACGAAAGACGGGCTTCAGCGTATTTTCGGATTGGACGTGTCGCTGGTTGCGCATCAGGGGCATCATCTTGTTCATCCGTTGCGCGCGACAGAGGTCCATTATGAGCCGGATAGAAATTAATACGCTTGCCAAGACCTTCGATGGTCGCGACGTGCTCGACGATGTTTCATTGACGATTGAACCGGGCCGATCACTGGCGCTGATCGGGCCAACGGCAGCGGGCAAAACAGTTTTGTTAAAATGTCTAGTGGGTTTGTATGCGCCTGACAGAGGTGAGATTTTGATCGATGGCGAGAATGTTAGCCAGCCCGATGCGCGTGAGCAGCAGCTCGATGATCGGATCGGCATGCTGTTTCAGCAAAATGCGCTATTTGACAGTTTGGCGGTCTGGGAGAATATTGGCTTTCGGCTAATGGCGCGGGGTGCAACACGGGCTGAGGCGCGGGCGCGGGCCGAAGAATTATTGCCGCAAGTTGGGTTGCCGATCAGCACGGCGGATCTGTTTCCTGCCGATTTATCCGGCGGCATGCAAAAGCGTGTTGGCTTTGCCCGCGCGGTTGCAACCTCGCCGGATATATTGCTACTGGATAATCCGACAGCGGGTCTCGACCCAATTTTGGCGGCCCGAATTGACGCCACAATTTCCGAACTGGCGCGCAAAAATGGCGCGACGGTTATTTCGGCAACTGGCAACATGGTGGGGCTGACACAGGCTTATGATGATATTGCTGTCTTGCATGATGGTGTGTTGCGGTGGCACGGTAGTGCAAAGACTGCCGCAGGAGAAAGCAATCCATGGTTGGGTCAGCTGCTTTCCGGCAGCCGCGAGGGTCCGATAGAAACCATTAATTTTGAAGCCCATTAGGAGATTTTGCGATGTTTGGACTGAACAAGAAAACGGAAATGCCGAGCCATGATACAGCTTTGCCTGGGCGAGATATGACAATGCCCGTGTCACCACGCCATTTCGTACTCGACACAGCCATGCAAGCGCCATGGCCTGAAAATACCGAATTGGCGATGTTTGGCATGGGATGTTTCTGGGGCGCAGAAAGGAAATTTTGGCAGGCCGACGGCGTTTACTCGACGCAAGTTGGTTATGCCGCCGGGCTGACGCCAAACCCGACTTACGAAGAAGTATGCTCTGGACGAACCGGCCATAATGAGGTTGTGCAGGTGGTGTTTGACACAACCCTTACCAGCTATGCAGAGATGCTTGCAGTTTTCTGGGAAAACCACAACCCGACGCAAGGCATGCGCCAAGGCAATGATATTGGGACGCAATACCGGTCGGGCATTTACGCCTTCTCCGAAGCTCAAGTCACGCTGGCCCGCACCTCAAAAGAGACGTTTCAAGCCGACCTGCGGGCGGCAGGCTATGGCGACATTACGACTGAAATTCTGGACGCACCTACGTTTTTTTACGCTGAAGACTACCACCAGCAATATCTTGGCAAAAATCCTAATGGCTATTGCGGTCTCGGTGGTACCGGCGTCAGCTGCCCGATCGGTGTTAATGTCGGGTAAACGCTGTCAGCCAGTACCAAAAAGAGCAGCTAGCCTGCAAACGCCTTTAGTAAGACGCTTTTACGCCAAACATGAAGCGCTGCGGCTCGCCCGGGAAATAGCGTTTATCGCCAAACCAGACATCGGCACGCTTGGCGTAGTCTTCGTCAAACAGGTTAAGCACGCGGGCTTCAAGTGAAAGGCCATCGCGGACGTTCATGTTTACGGCGAGGTTAACGAGGTCGTGACCGTCATATTTGGTCGTGTTCGACGCATCCATATAATAGCTGCCTACATGTTCCCATTGCGCCGAAGCACTGACGCGCGAGCTTGCCTGCCAGCGCACAACCGTATTGCCTAGCGTGTCTGGTGCGCTGTCGATATCGTTGCCATCGCTAATTGATTCCAGCGCATTGCCGCCTGAAACATCGCGATTAAAAGCGTACTCATGGCTGGCCCAGCTCAACCCGCTATGCAGGCTCAAAACGTCGCTCATCTGCCAATCAAGTTCGACTTCGATACCCTGATGAGTGGTTTCACCATCGGTTTCGTAATAGTCGCTCCCGTCGCGGAAATGGTAGTTTTCCTTACGCATCGTGAACACGCTGATTTCATATGACAGGTCTTGTCCGGCAACACGGTAACCGATCTCGAAACTATCGAGTGTTTCACTGTCGACGTCAGCGGGATTGGGCTCTAGCGGGCCTGTCTTGTCGGCGTCGCGTAAGCGATAGAGATCCGTTGTTTGCGGTGCCCGCGCAGCCCGTGTGAGGCTGGCGAAGACACGACGATTATCGTTTAGTCGGTGCACGAGCGCCAGCTTTGGCGATACATCAAAAAACTCGTCCGTGCGATCGGCGGGCCGGAATAGTTTACCTTGCAAGCCATCATCGGTGCGGTTGTCGTAATCATATTCGGTATATTCTGCGCGCAAGCCAGTGGTTAAGTCCGTCGCGTCGCTGAGGTGCCAGACCGCATGTACATAAGGGGCTAGCGTGGTGGCATCAACTTCATAGTCATAATGCGTGCCGACCAAATAGTTGAAGGCTTGAAAAGAAGGCGTCGCCGTTTGGGTTTGTATTTCGGTTAGTTTCCCAGTTGTCAGCTCGCCGTCAATGCCAGTGACGTAAGACACGCTGCCAGCATCACGGGCATAGGAAAGCTGGGCACCAATGCTTGTATGCTCGTTCTCCTCCACTGCCTTGCCAGGCAGAAAGTGCATCAGAAATTCCATATCATTGGTGCGGATATAAGGTGTTATGGTGAAGGTTGCGCCATCTTCCAATGTGCGTTCCATGCGAAGGAAGCTGCGCAAAGCTTGGGCATCGCGATAGGCTTCGGGGAACGGGTTAGTCTTGGCGCAGCTTTCGTCTTCATAGGCTTCTTGGCCGCTTGCACAGTCCTCTGTTTTCACATATCCGGCTGTTTCCTGATTGAGGTTCATGCCAGCCAGCGAAAAATGATAGTCAGTCGCGCCGTTGCGCCACTGTGTTTCGACGCGCATCTTCTGTTGTTCGAAGCCGGAATTGGCGCGATAGCCTTCCTCGTCGCCATTTAAAGAAATGCTGAAGCGCGAGGCACCATCATCATCCACATAGCTCGATTGGCCGTTAAGCGCGTAACGCCCGTATGAGCCGACGGAAGAATTGAGCTGTGTTGCGTTTTCCGAGATAGGCCCGGAAATGAGATTGATCATGCCATGCACGGCGTTGGATCCGTAAAGCGCGCTGCCTGGCCCGCGGACGATTTCAATGGTGTCGGCGTGTTCGCTCATGGCGTCCATCAGCGCATTGACGTTAGCAAAGCCGGGTGCGCGCATTGAAATGCCATCTTCCAGATACAGAAAAGAACCGGCGCCCGCGCCACCGACGAGAACAGGCGAACGAATGGCTGTCAGATGTTCTTGCCCATTACCGCGGTGTATATTGATGCCGGGTGCCTGATTGAGTAGATCGGCCGGATAATTCGACAAACGTGTGTCGGGATCAATCGTTGTGATATTGCCCGGATTTTCAAGCCGCGGCGCTTCGGTGCGCGTGGTTGTAACAACCAGCTCATCGACAAATCCGTCCGCAGATTCTTGCGCAAATACGGCATTGGGTGAGTTGCTTACCAGCGCCGCAATGAACAGCGCGCGAACGTTAAAATAAGTCATTATAAATGCTCCCTAAATCAAGCGACCCCGATCCGCAATAGATCGAGAATATGTACAAGCCCCTCCGGCTTTTTCTCTTCACAAATAAACAGGCATTGGATGTTACGTGTGTTCATAATATTCAACGCTTCGCCGCACACCGTGTCCGATCCAATGGTTATCGGATCTGGTGTCATGATATCTTCGACATTTTTTGAGAGGAGATCATCCGCCATATGCCGACGCAGATCACCATCGGTAACCAGACCGGCCATCTGGCCGTCGGGCTGTTGAACACCAAGGCACCCAAAGCCTTTTTCCGTCATCGTAATGAGTGCCTTGTCCATGCGCGTGCCGATCGGCACAATCGGTAGGGCCGCATCTTTATGCATAATCTCGTGGACCAGCACCAAGCCAGCCCCCAGCTTGCCACCGGGGTGGAAATTTTTAAAGTCGGCGGACGTGAATTTGCGTTGCTCGAGAAGCGCGACCGCCAGCGCATCGCCAAGCGCGAGTTGCATGGTGGTCGATGTCGTCGGGGCCAATCCGTTGGGGCAGGCCTCTTTACTTTTGGGCAAACACAGGCAGACATCTGCCGCGCGCCCTAAAAGGCTGTCAGCGCCAGAAGTGAGACCAATGAGCGGGATTGAGAAGCGCTTGGCATAGTTAATGAGATTGGATAATTCAGCTGTTTCGCCGGACCATGAAAGGGCCAGAATTGCATCATTTTGGGTGATCATGCCAAGGTCGCCATGGCTGGCCTCACTGGGATGGACGAACTGGGCTGGTGTGCCGGTCGATGCCATTGTTGCAGTGATTTTCGCGCCAATATGTCCACTTTTGCCCATGCCGGACACAATCACGCGCCCGCTAATATTCGCCAATACTGTGACGGCTTGCGTGAACGCGTCATCAAGTGTTGCAGACAAAGCCTGCAAGCCTTCTATTTCCGTGGCTAATGTGCGCCTGGCGGAGTTAAGTGATGTATCGTTCATACGTGTATATCCGTGTCATCTGGCGATGAATATGCACGAAGGGCTGATAAATGTCATTACTCGGCTAAAAACCTTATGTCGCACTATAGGCATCGATAATCGACTGCAACATGGGACGCAGATTTTCGCCCAAATCGCTCTGATCGCCAGCCCCGTTGGGTGATAGCGCGTAAGCCAGATTTGCGGCGAGAAATCCGGCGCGATTACCACAATCATAGCGTCGGCCGTCAAATCTGAAGCCGTGCAGCGGCAAACTGCCGATTAATCTGGCAAGTGTGTCTGTGATTTGAATTTCCCCGCCCGCGCCTTTGTTGAATTGTGACAAGTCTTCCATAACACTCGGGTCCAGAATGTAGCGCCCGATAATCGCCAGTGTCGATGGCGCAGCTTCGGGTGATGGCTTTTCGACCAGACCCTTCACCTCGACCAGAGGTCCGGTTTCAGCGCCGGGGTTCAGCACACCATAGCGGCTTGTATGCTCGCGCGGCACGGTTTCAACGGCCACTAAATTGCCGCCGACTTCTTCATATTGTTTGACCATTTGCGATAGACACCCGGTTTTATGCAGCACCATGTCGTCAGGAAGAATAACTGCAAACGGTTCATCGCCGACGGCTTCATGGGCGCACCAAATGGCGTGGCCGAGCCCTAGTGGTTGGTCTTGATAAACTTCCGTAATCTCGGCGGTTTCGGGCAGACCTGCTTGCAAAAGCGCCAGTTGGTCGTCCTTTCCGCGCGCGGTCAAAGCTTCCTCATAGGCTGGCGCAGGAGAGAAATGCTCAAGAATTGCGCGCTTATGAGGCGAGGTTACAAAAATAAACTCCGTACATCCCGCCGCGGCAGCTTCCTCAATGGCCCATTGGATGAGCGGCCGGTCGACGACCGGAAGCATTTCTTTCGGCACAGCTTTTGTCGCTGGTAAAAATCGTGTGCCAAGTCCGGCAACAGGGAAAACAACTTTTCGGATGGTTTGCGCCATGTCAATTTCCTGCATTATCGTGTGAAAGGGTCAGGTGAATCTGATATATGCAGATTGTATAAGGAGATCGGCGATGGCTCAATGCATTCCGGTAATTATGTCTGGTGGCGCCGGAACGCGCCTTTGGCCCGCGTCACGCATTGACCGGCCAAAACAATTTCTTCCCCTTGTGACACAGCACTCCATGTTTGCTGAAACTCTTGCCCGCGTGCCTGTTGGTGCGCTCTACCAGCAACCAGTCATCATCGGCAATGCCCAGCACAAAGACCTCATTGCGCGCGCACTGGACAGCGCCGACGTTACCGCCGCCCATATATTGCTTGAACCCGAAGGGCGCAATACTGCCGCAGCTATTTGTCTTGCGGCGTTGCAGATTGCCTTCGACGACCCATCCGCCATCATGTTGGTGCTGCCATCCGACCATATTGTCGCCGATATTGTGGCGTTTGATGCGGCTATCACGACCGCTATTGCCGCGGCGCAGGAAGGGGCTATTGTCACTTTTGGAATTGTGCCCGATGGCCCTGAGACCGGGTATGGATATATTCGTGCTGGCGTGCCGCGCGCCGATGGCGGTTTTGCAATCCATAGTTTCACCGAAAAACCCGACCGGGCGACCGCGGAGGCGTGGCTCGCTGAAGGCGGGTATAGCTGGAATAGTGGTATTTTCGTTTTTTCGGCGCACAGCATTTTGGACGAATTGGAAACCCACTGCCCGCAGATTTACGCTGCGTGCGTGGCGGCTCTTGGACAAAGCCGCCGCGACGGCGTCATGGTGTATCCAGATGCATCCGCATTTGCCGCGGCCGAGGCACTGCCGATCGATATTGCAGTGATGGAGAAAACCGCACGCGGCGTGGTTCTGCCGGTTGATATGGGGTGGAACGATGTCGGGTCGTGGGCGGCCTTATGGCAAAGCCGGACCCGCGATGCTTCAGATAATGCCTTGCATGGCGACACGCTTGTGATCGACAGCCAGAATAATTTTGTACATGCCGATAGTCGGTTGGTTGTTCTTGCCGGTATGCAAGATGTGGTGGTCATTGAAACGCAAGACGTTGTGCTGGTTATGCCAAAATCTGAAACCCAGCGCGTTAAGCAGGTCGTCGATGTCCTGAAAAAAGACGGACGGGACGAAGCGATCCACACGGTCGTAAAAAACGGAGTAAAACTAACATGGTCATGAAAGAAAAAAAGAAATGACGATGCATACATCGCGAGGCCTCAGCTGGCTTTTTGATACCGCCTTACCTCTATGGGCTGGGCAAGGGGTCGATAGCGATACCCATTTATTTTATGAAGCGCTTGATTTCCACGGCAATGATGGGGGGTTTGAGACGGTGCGCTCACGAGTTCAGGCGCGCCAGATTTATGTTTTTGCCAGTGCGCATGCGGCGGGCTGGTCGGGACCGGCGCTGGAACTGGCCGAGGCTGGTTTTTTCGTGATGCGTGCTGGTGGCTGGCGAACGGGCAAGGGCTGGGCGGCACGATTAGACCGGCAGGGTAACGGCCTGGATTGGCAAGGTGATCTGTACGATCAAGCCTTTGTTCTGCTGGCACTTGCGCGTTTGTTTGAGGTGACTGGCGCACCCGAATACCAGCGCCATATTGACGAGACATTGGCTTTCATTGATACCGAATTGAAGGATGAACATGGTGGTTATAGCGAGAACCTTGCGCGAGTGACACCGCGTCGGCAAAACTCACATATGCATTTGCTGGAAGCATTTTTAGCTTTGAGCACTGCCACGGGGGATGACGCATTTATCGCACGCGCGCAGGGCACTTTGGATTTGTTCGCGACACATTTTGTAAATGCAGAAAATCAGGGCGTGCATGAAATGTTTGATGCGGCGTGGCATCGCGTGCCGGGGGGACTGGAGCCTGGACACATTTTCGAATGGTCGTATTTATTAACCTGGTTGAGTTTTTGCGCGGATGATGCGCCGTTGATCGATCAGGCACGCGATTTGTTTACTTACGCAAAGGCAAGCGGTTTGTCGCATGACGGGTTCGCGGTTGATGCGATAGATGAAGACGCGCGCGTCACCCTACCAACGCGACGGCTATGGCCGCAGACTGAATATTTGCGCGCGCTTCAGCTTTTTGCACCGGGAGAATATGAGCGGTTTCAGGCGCTTGTTTTTGACAGCTATCTTGATACTGATGTTAATGGGTTGTGGCACGATAAATATAATCTGGATGGTGGATTAGATTGTGTCCGCGTTCCGGCCAGTTCGCTGTATCATTTATGGGGCGGGCTTATGCCTGTCGATGGGGGGCTTGTCAGTCAATGCAAGACTTAATGTCAGATATGGGACCAATTATGCGGCGTCGATTTTCCAAAGCCAGACTTATGATAGGGCTGCTAACTGGGCTGGTAATCGCCCCCGATGTAAACGCGCCTGCATATGCCAATTCTGCCTTTGACACCTTTATTGCCAGCGTGCGGACCGAAGCGGCTGGGCAGGGCGTGTCGGAAAAATATCTGGCTGCGCTCGATACGCTGCAACCCGAACCGGAGGTGACGCGCCTTGCATCCAGCCAGCCTGAATATGTGAAGCCGATCTGGGCCTATCTCGACCATCTGATCACGCCGAACCGTCTGATACTAGGGCGGGAAAATCTGGGCGATTATCGCCAATATGTAGATGGGCTGGAGGCGCAATATGGCGTACCGGCTGAGATTATTGTCGCGATCTGGGGCGTGGAAACAAATTATGGCAGCAATAAAGGAAGCTTTCAGGTTTTACAGGCACTGGCGACGTTGGGCTATGAGGGGCGACGGGCGAAATTTGGGCGCCAGCAATTACTGGCAGCCTTGCAGATTTTGCAATCTGGCGATGTAGCGCTGGGTGATTTTTACGGCAGTTGGGCCGGTGCCATGGGCCACACGCAATTTATTCCGACCACCTATCTGGCCTATGCCGCTGACGGCACGGGCGATGGTAAGCGCGATGTCTGGACCAGCCCTCATGACGCGCTCGCCTCGACGGCGAATTATCTGAAAATTTCGGGTTGGCAACGCGGTATTCCTTGGGGGCTTGAAGTAGCTTTGCCGGCGAAATTTGACTATAGCGTTGCCGGTCTCGACCAGCGCAAGCCAGCGAGTTTTTGGCGCGCGCGTAATGTGCGTGCGGCGGCGGGAAATGCTGAGTTGCCCGATCGGTTTGGCGAGATGTCGCTGTTTTTACCAAGCGGCCATCGCGGGCCAGCTTTTTTGGTGACGCAAAACTTTCGCGCGCTTTTGCGCTATAACACAGCCCCCGCTTATGCACTGGCGGTGGGCCGGTTGAGCGAGCGGTTTTCCGGTACCGTGCCACTAAAGGGCATCTGGCCGACCGGGGATCGACCTTTAAAACCAAATGAGATTTTTACGCTGCAACGGTTTTTGCGCAGCGCTGGTTATCTGATCGGCGACATTGACGGGGTTGCTGGCCGCAAGACAATTGCCGCTATTCGGAAATATCAACGCGATGCCGGATTGATCGCGGATGGGTATCCGACACCCGGACTCTTGACCCATCTCAGGCAAAAAAATCAGCTTAAGAACTAGCGCCATGTATGGTTTGTGCTATGTTTCGCGCCATGAGTGAGACGCAGACAGATGCCGGGGCGGAGATCGCCGAAATTCAAGCTGGGTATGCCGCGCGCGGTTATGTCAGTGACAGTCAAATTGCGACAGCGCTGTTTCTAGCCCGTAAGCTGGAAAAACCTATGCTTGTCGAAGGCCCGCCTGGCGTTGGCAAAACAGAGCTTGCTAAAGCGACGGCCGATTTTTTAAATCTGCCTATGATCCGCCTGCAATGCTATGAAGGGCTGGATGAAAGCAAGGCACTTTATGAATGGCAATATGGCAAACAGCTTTTATACACGCAGGTTTTGAAAGAAAAACTAGGTGACCTGATGGACGGCGCACAGACGCTGGACCAATCAATGCAGCGTCTCAATGATTTTGAGGATGTGTTTTTCTCCGAGCAATTTTTGCAGACGCGCCCGCTATTGCAAGCATTGCGCGCGGAAGAGGGCACGGTACTGCTGATTGATGAGATCGACAAATCTGATGACGAGTTCGAAGCCTTCCTGCTGGAAATTCTGTCTGATTATCAGATCTCAGTTCCCGAATTGGGCACGGTGAAAGCCAAGACCCCACCGCTGGTGTTTTTAACGTCCAACAATACCCGCGAAATCGGAGATGCATTAAAGCGTCGGTGCTTGCACCTTTATATCGACTTCCCAGATGCGGCGCGCGAAAACGCGATTTTGCAGGCACGAGTACCCCAGCTGGATGGCGTGTTACGCGAAAAAGTGGTGGACTTTGTTCAGGCGATCCGCCAGATGGATTTGAAAAAACCCCCTGCGGTTAGCGAAACGATTGATTGGGCCCGCACGCTGGTCTTGTTGAATGTCCAGACCCTCGACGCAAGCTTTGTGCAGGACACACTTAACGTGCTGTTGAAGTTTAAATCTGATATCGAGAATGTGGAGAGCGACGTTACACGTGTGCTGCGGGAAATCAACGCCGTCGCTGCAACCTGATGATTGCTGATTTCATTCGCGTGTTGCGCGCAGCCGACGTGCGTGTATCCCCAGCAGAAGCAATCGATGCCGCTGATGTCATTGGTGCCGTTGGGCTAAGTGATCGCGACTTGCTGAAGAATGCTCTGGGTCAATGTTTAGCCAAAACCGAGCCCGAGAAACGCGCCTTTGACACCTGCTTTGATACCTATTTCATCACGCCCGATATGGCGCAGACGCCGCCGCCGGACAACGCTGGTAACGCCCCTGAGGAAGCTTCGTCGGGTGATGATATGGCTCCACAGCAAGACGATGCGGTATCATCGGCGAATAGCCTCGAAGAGATGTTAACGCAAAATGATCAGGCTGCGTTACAGGCAGCGCTGGCTGATGCCGCTGCCGCCTCAGGACTAGAGGATGCACGATTGTTTACCCAGCAGGGCATGTTCACCCGTCGCATCTTGGATGCGATGGGTCTTGAGACACTTGACGCTGCCATCTCGCAAGCCCGCGCCGGTGGCGATGAGCCTCGTCGTCAGCAACTCGAAGATGGTCGCGCGCAAGTTTTTGACCGTGTGTCCGAATTCGTTGAACGCCAGATTGCGATGCGCACCAAAAATGCCGGACGGCTGTTGCGCGAGGAAGCCCTTAGTCGCATTCGGCTCGGTAATCTTGATAAAAGTGATATGAAAATTATGCGCGAGCTAATCCGCAAGCTCGCCAAGCGCCTTGCAACGCGTCATGCGCGGCGGCGCAAAAAAGCTCATCGAGGCATGTTGGATGTGCGCCGCACCATGCGTCGGAATATGTCGCATGACGGGCTGTTGTTTGACCTGCACTGGAAGCGTACCAAAATCGAGCGTCCCCGCCTTGTCGTCATGTGCGATGTATCTGGCTCGGTTGCTGCGGTATCGCGGTTTTTTCTTATGTTTCTCTACAGCCTCGATGAGGTGATGCCACGCACGCGCAGTTTCGTGTTTTCAAACCGCGCAGGTGAAATCTCTGAAAAAATGTCAAGTGACGACATGGATGAGGTGATGACGCAGGCCTTGCGCGAATATGGCGGTGGCTCAACCGATTACGGCACTGCCATGACTGATCTGGCTGATGCTGTGCTGGACCAGATGGACCACCGCACCACAGTGCTTGTGCTGGGGGATGCGCGGTCTAATTTTGGCGACCCGGGCCATCTCGTTTTAAAGGAAATGGCGACGCGCGCGCGCCGTGTGATCTGGCTTAACCCTGAGCCTGAAGTGAGTTGGAATACCGGCGATAGCGAAATGCGCCGACTAGGGGCGTATTGCAATCATGTGCAAGTTTGCAATTCCGTCAAAGATGTCGAGCGCGTGCTGGATAATCTGCTGAAAGTGAGCGTCTAGCGCTTCAGTAGCTAGCGCGGAAGCCGCGTTTCACCCATCAACGCCAGATCAACCTCACGCGCGCATTGGCGACCCTCGCGAATGGCCCAAACCACCAGTGACTGACCCCGACGCATATCACCACAGGCGAAAACATTCGGAGACGACGTCTGATAAGTGGCAGTGTCTGCCGCAACATTGCCGCGCCCGTCGCGCTCCAGTGACAATTCGTCCAACATGCCCTCATGGATCGGATGGACAAATCCCATGGCAAGCAGAACCAAATCGGCTTTAAGCTCAAATTCCGAACCGGCGATCGGCTGCATGTTTTCGTCCACTTTGGTGCAAGAGATGGCGCTTACATGCCCGTCCTCGCCCTGGATGCTCGTCGTCATCACGGAGAAGTCGCGGATCGCGCCTTCTTCTTGGCTCGTGGATGTACGCATGCGCAACGGCCAATCGGGCCAGGTCAGGCCCTTATTTTCTTTCTCTGGCGGCATGGGCATGATCTCCAACTGTGTTACCGAGGCCGCGCCCTGACGGAAGCTGGTGCCAATGCAATCCGAGCCTGTGTCGCCGCCGCCAATAACAATCACATGCTTGTCTTCGGCCAGAATAGGGGCCAGATCGCCGATTGGCTCCTGACCCACGCGGCGATTTTGCTGCGGCAGGAAATCCATGGCGAAATGCACGCCATCAAGCAGGCGGCCGTCAACGGGTAGATCGCGGGGGACTTCGGAGCCGCCGCACACAATCAGCGCATCGTGTTTTTCCGCTAGTTCGGATGCGGTAACATCGACGCCGACATTCGTGTTGTAATAAAAAACCACGCCCTCGGCTTCTAATTGGGTGACGCGCCGGTCGATCAGGTGTTTTTCCATTTTGAAATCGGGAATGCCGTAGCGCAGCAATCCACCAGCTTTGGCATGTTTTTCATACACGTGTACATTATGGCCGCGCCGCCCTAATTGCTGAGCTGCCGCCATGCCTGCGGGACCTGCGCCGATAATCGCGATTGACTTGCCGGTTTTCTCCGCCGGTGTTTCCGCTGCAATCCAGCCATTTTCCCAGCCTTTATCGATGATGGCGCATTCGATTGACTTAATCGTTACGGGGCTATCATCAATATTCAAAGTGCATGCTGCTTCGCAGGGGGCGGGGCAGATGCGTCCGGTAAACTCGGGGAAATTATTTGTAGAGTGCAAATTAGCAAGCGCGCTTTGCCAATCATCTTCATAGACAAGATCGTTCCAGTCTGGAATCTGGTTATTGACCGGACAGCCATTATGACAATACGGCACGCCGCAATCCATGCACCGCGCGGCTTGGTCGCGCAGTTCTTCGCCATTTAGCGGAATGATGAATTCGCGGAAATTCTGAACGCGCGCCTCGGGTGCTTCGTAGGTGCGGTCTTTACGTTTAATTTCAAGAAATCCGGTTGCTTTACCCATTTTACTCTCCTGCCGTCGCGTGGTCGGACGCCTGTTCACTCGCCAGTTCGTTTAAAGCCCGCCGAAACTCTGTTGGCATGACTTTTCGGAATTTGGACTGGTAAGCATCCCAGTCCGCAAGAATGTCTTTTGCGCGTTGCGAATTTGTATATCGCGCGTGATTTTCAAGAAGGCGATGCAGCCGCTCGGCATCGTGGCCGGTCATGTTTTCTTTAATATGGCCCAGCGCGTTGTCCAGCGTTCCGGTCACATCTTCCAGATCGACCATGGCCATATTGCAGCGGCTTTCGAAATCGCCTTCAGTGTCCAGTACATAGGCAATACCGCCGGACATGCCCGCGGCAAAGTTACGACCGGTCGTGCCCAGCACGACAACTACGCCACCCGTCATGTATTCGCAGCAATGATCGCCGGCCCCTTCGACAACGGCAATGGCACCGGAATTACGCACAGCAAAACGTTCGCCCGCTACGCCGCGGAAATAACATTCGCCGTCAATCGCCCCATATAGAACCGTATTGCCAACGATGATGCTTTTTTCTGGCACAATCGCGCTGTGCGCGGGCGGGTAGATCGCAATGCGACCACCAGAAAGGCCTTTTCCTACATAGTCATTGGCTTCGCCGACGAGTTCAAAAGAAACCCCGCGCGCGAGGAATGCGCCAAAGCTCTGGCCGGCAGTGCCGGTCAATTTAACCGATATTGTGTCTTCGGGCAGGCCGGCGTGACCGTGGCGTTTGGCAAGTTGGCCAGACAGCATAGTGCCCGCCGAGCGGTCAATATTTGCTATCGGCGTGTCGATCTTGACGCTGGTCTTGTTTTCGAGCGCAGGCATGGCTTCGGCGATAAGTTTACGGTCCAGAATATCGTCAATCGGGTGGTTCTGAGTTTCGCAGTGGTGCACCGGCCTGTCGGTTTCGATTTTCGTGAACAGGCGCGTAAAGTCGAGCCCTTGGGCTTTCCAATGATCAATGGCCCCGCGCGTGTCGAGCAGATCGGTTTGCCCGATAATGTCATCCAGCTTGGTATAGCCCATCTCTGCCAGCATCTCGCGGACTTCTTCTGCCACAAAGAAGAAATAATTTATGACGTGTTCCGGTGTGCCGGTAAAGCGTTTGCGCAGTTCCTCGTTTTGGGTGGCAATACCCACAGGGCAGGTATTGAGATGGCATTTTCGCATCATGACGCAGCCCGCAGCAATCAGCGGTGCTGTCGAAAAACCAAACTCGTCTGCACCCAAAAGCGCGCCGACAATTACATCACGGCCGGTTCGCAAACCGCCATCAACCTGCACGGCGATGCGCGTGCGCAAATCGTTCAAGACAAGCGTCTGGTGCGTTTCCGCCAGACCAATTTCCCACGGGCTACCTGCGTGCTTTATTGAGGTTAGCGGGCTAGCCCCAGTGCCGCCCTCAAAGCCCGAAATGGTGACGTGGTCGGCGCGTGCTTTCGAAACGCCTGCGGCGACGGTGCCGACGCCGACTTCTGACACTAGTTTGACGGAAATATTAGCCGCCGGATTGGTGTTTTTGAGGTCGAAAATCAGTTGGGCGAGGTCTTCAATTGAATAAATGTCATGATGGGGTGGCGGTGAGATAAGACCCACACCCGGTGTTGAGTGACGCACGGAAGCGATACGCCGGTCGACTTTATGTCCGGGCAATTGTCCGCCCTCGCCGGGCTTGGCACCTTGCGCCATTTTGATCTGGATCATATCGGAATTGGCAAGATATTCGGTGGTCACGCCAAAGCGTCCCGAAGCGACTTGTTTGATGGCGGACCGGCGTGAGTCGCCATTTTCCAATGGGGTGAAACGGGCAGATTCTTCGCCACCTTCGCCGGTATTGGATTTGCCGCCAATACGGTTCATGGCAATCGCCAGCGTTTCGTGAGCTTCGGGGCTGATTGAACCGAGCGACATGGCACCGGTCGCAAAGCGACGAACGATTTCAGTCACTGGCTCGACATCGTCCAGCGCAACCGGATTTCTGCCGCTCTCATCGGCCTTGCGGATTTTGAAAAGCCCACGCAGGGTTAAAAGGTTTTCATCCTGCGTGTTAATCAGGCGGGCATATTCACGATATTGATCGCGGCTGTCACCGCGCACGGCATGTTGCAGAGAGCCAATGGTTTCAGCGTTCCAAACATGGTCTTCGCCACGCACGCGCACAGCATATTCACCGCCGACATCCAGCGCGTTTGACATGCTTGAGGGTGCGCCAAACGCCGCCATGTGGCGCCGAATGGTTTCCTCGCCCACTTCGCGCAGGCCAATGCCCTCGATCGTGGTCGCAGTGCCGGCAAAATATGCGTCGACAAAACTTTGAGCTAAGCCAACAGCGTCGAAAATCTGCGCGCCGCAATATGACTGATAGGTCGAGATGCCCATTTTGGACATCACCTTGCGCATGCCTTTGCCGGTGGCTTTTACGTAATGGGCGTGGGCTTCTTCCCGCGATAGGTCAAGGCGCAGTTTTGTGCACAAAGCATCGACCGTATCGAAAGCGAGATAAGGATTAATGGCTTCGGCACCATAGCCTGCCAGACAGCAAAAATGATGCACTTCACGCGCTTCGCCGGTTTCGATGACAAGCCCAGCCTGAGTGCGCAGTCCGGTGCGGATCAGATGATGGTGCACGGCAGCGGTTGCCAATAGGGCCGGAATTGCGATGCGTTCGGCATCGACATTGCGGTCTGACAAAATAACGATGTTCTCGTGGCTTTTCGCGATGGCTTGCTCGGCTTGGGCGCAAAGTTCGTCGAGCCGGGCTGTCAGACCCTCAACACCCTCGCTCGCAGGCCAAGTCATATCCAGTGTTACTGCGTGGAAATCATTGTCTTTGATGTCGCTGATGCGCCGGATTTTTTCCAGATCATCATTGCTTAATATCGGCTGGGCAACTTCCAAACGCTTGAGGCCGGATGTGCTTTCAAGGTCCAGCAAATTCGGACGCGGCCCGATAAAAGATACAAGCGACATGACAAGCTCTTCGCGGATCGGGTCAATCGGCGGGTTAGTAACTTGCGCAAAGTTCTGCTTGAAATACGTGTAGAGCGGTTTCGACTTTTCGGACAGCGCCGAAATTGGCGTGTCGGTGCCCATCGAGCCAGTACCTTCTTCGCCATTTGCGACCATCGGGGCCAGTAGGAATTTCAGATCTTCCTGAGTGTATCCGAAAGCCTTTTGTTGGTCGAGTACTGACAGGCTAGCGCTGACATGAGCCTGCCCTTCAGGGGGGGGCAGGTCTTCCAGCTTAATCTGCGCGCGCGCCAGCCACTCCTCATAGGGGTGGGCCGAAGACAGCGTTGCTTTAATTTCATCATCGCTGATGATGCGCCCTTCTTCGAGATCAATAAGCAGCATTTTGCCAGGCTGTAGACGCCATTTTTCGATTATTTTTTCTTCCGCTGCGGGCAGCACGCCCATCTCGGAAGCCATGACAACTCGGTCGTCCGACGTCACATAATAGCGTGCCGGACGCAAACCATTACGGTCAAGCGTTGCCCCAATCTGGCGGCCATTGGTAAATGCGACAGCCGCCGGCCCGTCCCATGGTTCCATCAGCGCGGCGTTATATTCGTAAAACGCTCGGCGCTTATTATCCATAAGCGGATTGCCTGCCCACGCTTCGGGAATTAACATCATCATGGCGTGGGGCATTGAATAGCCGCCCATGACAAGAAGCTCGAGCGCATTATCGAAGCTGGCTGAATCCGACTGACCGTCTTCGATCAGCGGCCATAGTTTTTCCAGATCATCGCCAAACAAATCGCTTTCAAGCGCCGCGTGTCGGGCTGCCATCCAGTTAACATTGCCGCGCACCGTGTTGATCTCCCCATTATGGCAGATCATGCGGAACGGTTGCGATAACGACCAGGTGGGGAATGTGTTGGTAGAAAAGCGCTGATGCACGAGCGCCAGTGCCGAGATTGTATCAGGGTCGCGTAAATCATCGTAAAACGGTCCCAACTGGCTCGACAGCAACAGCCCCTTATACAGAACTGTATAGGAGGACAATGATGGAACGTAAAAATACCCTCGGGCTTCCTCGATATCTGCAGCAGCGACTGACAGCTCAACCACGCGGCGGATGATGAACAGATCACGCTCAAAACCGGCCTGATCGCGGTCTTGCTTTGCGTTCTCCACAAAAACCTGACGAATGACTGGCTCGGTCGGCACAATCGAATATCCAAGGTCCGAATTATCAACCGGTACATCGCGCCAGCCCAACACGCGATGCCCTTCGCTTGCGATCGTGTCGGCGAGCATCTGCTCGATTTGCGCGCGTACCGCCTCATCCGGCGGCAAGAAAATCATGCCGACACCATACTGGCCCTCTTCGGGCAATTCGATGTTCTGCGGGGCAAGAACTTTGCGGAAAAAGGCGTCTGGAATCTGGATCAGCATGCCTACGCCGTCGCCAGCCTTGGGGTCAGCGCCAACAGCGCCCCGATGCTCGAGATTTTCAAGAATAGTCAAACCATCGCGGATAATGTCATGGCTTTTGACATTTTTAATATTTGCGACAAACCCAATGCCACAAGCGTCATGCTCATTGGCAGGGTCATAAAGCCCTTGACGCGCGGGAAGGCCGGGGCGTTTGGCCCCGCCTGCAGATTTGCTGTCAAATTGTACTCTCTGCTTCCGCATTTCTTTTCCCATCCGTCGCGGAGCCTCTGCCGGCTAAACGCCCGGCTCCAATATCCAAATCTTCCCTAGGTCCATATTCGCATATGTCAAAAAACACAGCCCCGCTTGCCTTGGCGCAATTTAAGGGCGAACCGCCTCCTGAGTAGGAACCAGCTTGGTGCCATATATATGCTACAAAACCCTGAAAAAAACAAGCAAATCGGTCAATAATATTGACCTATATTTTCCACATTTAAGATAAAAATGGCGGATTTCCGCGGCTTTCTCCAAGACGCGATGCCGTGTCGCAGGGGCAATCACTTATGTTGGTTGAAATACCGCGCAATATCTTTCAAAGCCTGACGGCCTTCGGGAACGAGGCGAAACGCGATTTGGTGCACATGGGGCATGTCATCCCAGACTTGTAGCTCGGCTGGCGTGCCGGCCTGCGTTGCGCGCGTGACAAGACGTGTGGCATCGTCAAACAGCACTTCTTCTGTGCCAACTTGCACAAAAAGCGGCGCGAGGCCTGATAAATCTGCGAAAACAGGCGAGATCAGCGGGTCGTCCGCTGGATGTCCATTACAGTAAAAATCAACAGCTTCCGGCATGCGATTGATGTCAATCATGGGATCACGCTCAGCACGGGTCTTTGCAGACTCACCGCTAGCGGTCAGATCGGTCCATGGCGACAGCAAGGCCGCCGCCTTGGGCTGGATTTTGTCATGTGCTTTTAATTGCAACATAAGCGCAAGGCTCAACCCGCCACCGGCGCTATCGCCAGCGACAAACATTTTTTCCGGAGCCACGCCACGCGCCACAAGCCAGTCATAGGCTGCTTCGGCGTCGTCCACCGCGGCAGGGAAAGGGTTTTCGGGCGCGAGGCGGTAATCCAGCAATAAAGCGCGCACATTGGCGTATTGGCACAAGGTCCGCACCATGCTTCGGTGGGTCTCGGGTCCGCCCATAATGTAGCCGCCGCCATGCAAATAAAGCAGCGTGTATTCGGCCTGTGGGTTGCCGATCCATTCGGCATAATTTCCATTGATTTCAGTGGTATCACCGGCTGCCGGAGGCTTCGAGATCAGCGATAGAATTAACGATCTGTCTTCGCCCGATCGAACACGTTCAAGACCTTCCACGCCCTCGCCAAAGCCGCGCTCACGAAATGTACGCCGCAATATTCTGCTGTAAAACTTTGACCTTAAACTCGCCATAAACAACTCTCCAATAGATTAAAAAATGCCTGAGCGGGGGGAGGGTGCCCGCTCTGGCTCGTTTACTGAAGCTAATAGTTACGCAGCTTTCAGTGTTTTGGAAATGTTTATTTTACGCGGCTTTTCTGCCTCTGGCACTTCGCGCGTAAGTTCAATGTGCAACAGGCCATTATCAAGATGTGCGCCTGAAACTTGCACATTATCTGCCAGCTGGAAGCGACGTTCGAAGTCGCGCTTCGCGATACCGCGATACAGCACGTGTGTATCGTTCTCTGCGCTGTCACCAGCCACGCCACCGCGTACGCTCAGCACGCCACCGCGCTCGATGATTTCCAGCTCGCTTTCGGCAAAACCAGCCACTGCCATGGAAATCCGGTAATCCGTCTCACCCGTGCGGGCCACATCATAAGGGGGATAGGCCGCAGTTTTCTCCGGCGCGCCCAAGGCATCGAAAAGATTTGCAAGCCGATCATAGCCGATCGTCGAGCGATAAAGTGGGGTCATATCAAAGTTCGTCATATTTTCATCTCCTTCTACGAAGCAAGATTGCCGAACCGATCTCGAAAGCACCTGCCCGGCAGCTTGTCACACGGCACCATTGCCGCCTGATAGATTAAATTTGGGAGATAACCTTCACGCTTCAAGGGCTTGAAATTTTAAAAATAGTTCCTAAGGCGTTGATTATAAGCCTAAAAACTTCTCACAACCCAGTCCATAGCATCCATAAAATGCCAAGTGGCGCAATGATGCGCGCCGACCACAGCCAACAGTCGAAAATCACATCAGAGCTGCCCATGGCCGTTTTGATAAGGTCAATAGGCGCGGCCCATGCTGCAAATGTTACGACCCCTAGACCGCAAATCGGCATAACAAGCGCTGTCACCACATAGTCTTTCACATCGAAGAGCGTTTTATCGGCCATGAGGCCGGTTTCGGCGAGACGAACATCTGACCAGATATTAAATGAAAACACGCTCGCCAACCCGATGACAAAAGACAATGACAACATCAAGCCCACAGCTTTCACCCGCGACAGGCCAAAACTGTGTTCGGCCCAGCGAATTGTCACTTCCGCGAGCGACAGGCCGGAGGTCAAGGCTGCGAAAAATACAAGCGTGAAGAAAATGACAGCGAGGAGACTGCCGCCAGGAAGCTGTGCAAAGGCCAGTGGCAGCGTCGTGAAAATAAGCCCTGGGCCGCCAGTTGGATCTAGCCCTTCGCCGAACACAATGGCGAAAACCCCAACGCCTGCAAGAAGGGCAATAACCGTGTCTGCGATGCCAATGACAATGGCGGTTTTGGCGAGGTCGACCTGCCGGTCAACATAAGCGCCATAGGTGATAAGCATGGCCGCGCCTACGCCTACCGAGAAAAAACCATGCCCGATTGCCGATTGTATTGTTTCTGGCGTGATTTTGCTGAAATCAGGTGTGAACAAAAACGCAATAGCAGCGCCAGCGTCGCCGGCAATCATGCCGTATAGCGCGATGCCGACAAGCATGATGATCAAGAGCGGGATCATAACGAGGTTCGCTCGCTCAAGGCCTGCGGTCAGTTCGCGGATCAAAATAAGTCCAATAACGCCTAAAAATAAAAGCTGATGGGCAATCATCTCTAGAGGTGCCGCATGCAAGGCATTCAGCAGGTCAGCGGCTGATGTCGCATCAAGACCTTTAATGTCGCCAGATATTGCGCGCGCAATATAGGCCGTCACCCATCCGGCAATCACCGCATAGAAGGTGAGCAAAATGAACGAACCCAACACACCCAGTGATCCGATGACAGCAAAGCGCGATGACCGGCCACTTTCGACAGCAAGATTTTTCATAGCCGTTTGCGCGTCGCCACGCCCCTGTCGGCCAACGACCAACTCAGCCGCAGCTATCGGTATGGCAATGGCAAAAATTGAGGCGAGATATATCAACACAAATGCACCGCCACCTTGAACGCCAGTCATATAGGGGAATTTCCAGATATTGCCCAAACCGACGGCCGCGCCAATACAGGCGAAAATAAACCCGGCCTGACTCGCCCAAACTGGCGCACTACGTGAGCTCGATGACATGTTTTTTCTCGCCCTTTTTTTGCTTAAATAATAACGTCATGTTAGACGACTGGTATAATAAACACCAGACGGGTCAGGGTTTTCAGAACATTCTAGGCATCACAAAAAGGAAAAATAATGCAAAAGATAAAATGGGATAGTCAGGCTGAGTTTGTGGAAATGGCAGGCAATCCGCTACCGGGAATCGGTGAGGTGGGGTATCTGCATGCACGCGATGGCAAGAAACTGCGCAATGCGGTTTTTATGCCCGGCCAAAAACCGCGTGCCACGGTTGTGTTAATGTCCGGCTACTCCGAGTTTATTGAAAAATATTTCGAAACAATTGGCGATTTACTGGCGCGCAATTATTGCGTTGCCGTTCTTGAATGGCGCGGCCATGGGCTTTCGGACGGAAATTCGAAAAACCCTCAGCGTCTGCACCTCACACGATTTGACCAGAATGTCGAAGATCTGGAAGACCGTTTTGAGCGTCTGGTGCAGGCCAGTTGCCCGCCGCCTTATCTTGGACTGGCTCATAGCATGGGTGGGCAAATTTCACTGCGTGCAGCGCGCAAGCATCCCGACTGGTTTGTGGCACTGGCGCAATCAGCGCCAATGTTCGGCTTGCGCTTTACACCCGCTATAGAGCGCAATTTGCGCCTTGCTTTGCCATGGATTGCGCTGTTCTCTGGCGTCGATAGCTGGAGCCGCTTCGACCCACCGACACGCACTGCAGAAAACCCGAGCGTTAATCGTGTCACCAGCGATGAGGCGCGCTACAACCGCACCGAAGCGCTGTTTGCGTTCGACCCGCGCTTGCAGGTGAACGGGCGCAGCCTCGGCTGGGCGATGACAACTTTTGCAACCATTCGCCGCACCAAATCACCCCGCTATCTCAAGCGCGTCAGGACACCTATGTTTATCGGTTCTGCTGAAAAAGAAATGCTTGTCGATAACGCCATGCACGAACATGTGGCGACGCATGTCGCAGATGGCCGCTGCAAGGTTTATCAAAACGCCATGCATGAGTTAATGATGGAAGTCGATCCGGTCCGGCGGACATTCCTTGATGATGTAGACGCTTTTTTTGTTGAAAAGGCCGGTATCTGATTACTACGGCAGAAGCGCCAATAGACCTGCGTGCAAGTTGGGGTCGCCGCACGCCAGCGCTTGCCCACCCGCATGTGCCGGTCCGCCTTGCCAGTCAGTGATGACGCCGCCGGCCTGTTCGACAACCGGAATGAGGGCTTGAATGTCATATGGCTGCAAGCCTTCCTCGATTACCACGTCGATGAAACCAGCAGCCAGTAACGCATAATTGTACCAATCGCCCCCATATCTCACGAGTTGCGCGGTGCGCGATATCTCCGACCACGCTTGCGCGCTGCCTGGGGTTGTGAACAATTCGGGTGCCGTCGTTGCCACGGTCGCCATGTTGAGTGATGGGCAAGCGCGCGTCTCAATTTTGGTCGATTTTCCCGCCCGAATGTTTTCTGCTGGCCCACCACGGATGGCGCAGAAACGTTCACCAACATAAGGTTGGTCCATCACGCCCAGAACAGGTGCGCCGTTTTGCGACAGCGCGATCAAGGTTCCCCAGCATGGCATGCCAGCGATGAATGAGCGTGTGCCGTCGATCGGATCAAGCACCCAGCAAAATTCATTTCCAGACTTTTCGCCGAACTCCTCGCCCAAAATTGCATGGTCGGGATATTCGGCTTCGATCAACTTCCGGATCGATATTTCCGCATTTCGGTCGGCCCGGGTTACGGGGTCAAACGCGCCGGCATCGAGCTTGTTTTCAATATCCAGCGTTGCGCGAAATAAAGGCAGGGTTTCTTCCGCAGCTGCATCCGCCAGCCGATGTGCGAAAGCCATAAGCGCATGTAGATCAGCCATTGATTACTCCGCTGCCGATTTTCCCTCCGGCACGGTCCCACCAAGTTGGGCGACCAGATCCGGTATAGACACGATATGGGCGACAAGCGCACGCATGGTTGCCGATAATTCATCGAACCCTGTGTGACGTCGGTAGCTGCGTTCGTCCATATAGACAGCGCGGTTTATTTCAATTTGGATGGCGTGCACGCCTTTGACAGGGCGGCCGTAATGTTCGGTGATGTAGCCGCCCGCATAAGGTTGGTTGCGAGCAACTTTCAGTCCGCGGGCGTTGAGGAATGTTTCGATCTGTTCGGTCAAGAACATGTGGCAGGCCCGCCCGTGACGTGTGCCTAGCACAATATCTATTTGTGGTTGTTTGATGCGCCCGGCTGCATGCCGAATTGCCTGCGACGGCATAGAGTGCGCATCAAGCAGGATCGCTACCCCGAAATTGCGCTGCAAGTCGTCAAGTTTGTCGGAGAGTGCAGTGTGAAAGGGTTTGTAAAATTTGTTTATGCGATGCTCGGCTTCGGCGAAGGCAAGCTTCCCATCGTAAATCGGGGTGTTTTCGGCAACGAGGCGCGGCACGGTGCCAAGGCCTGCGCGGGCGCGCAATGAGGTTGAATTAAACTGCGAAGGCAGGTCGTCTTCGAATAATTCCTGTTCCAGTTCAAACGGGGCGCGATTGAGGTCCAGATATGCACGCGGGAGACGTGCGGCCAGCAGACTGGCACCAGACTTTTCAATGTCAGCAAACAGATCGGCGACAAACATATCTTCGGATTGGCGGATCGCATGGGCATCAAGGCGGGAAGATGCCAGAAAATCGTCAGGATATTCGGCGCCGCTATGCGGTGAACTTACCAGCAAGGGTTGGGCGGGCGTACCGGCCGCCGGTTCGCTGAAATCAAAAACTTTGTATCCCGCATCCATTTGTCAAAAGTTATCACACTTCCCCAGTCAAATATATTGGTTTCAATGTCGCGGGTGCGGGTGTGCAATGTATCGTCGTCATTTGCGAGAGGCTTGTCTGAAAAGGCTTGCTTTTGAGCCGGATTGCTGGAATAAACGGCGCGCATTGTGTGGCACGGGCGATTAGCTCAGCGGGAGAGCACTACCTTGACATGGTAGGGGTCACTGGTTCAATCCCAGTATCGCCCACCACCGGC
>MDTB01217772.1_pt1 | contig 29865 bp, 31 predicted proteins | sample 811161 | NCBI WGS metagenome assembly MDTB01 (sample SAMN05326650, study PRJNA326480) | marine metagenome | isolation source: seawater | place: Mediterranean Sea | collected 2009 | reverse complement strand
TAGTTTTTTTTCATTTACTGTATCAGCGCCGAAGTTAAAGATATTTTACAATTTAACAAGCCTGATATAGGACAATTTTCTTTTGCTTCATCTGCGCACTGTTGAAATTTTTCATCTGATATGTCAGGAACCTTAGCAGATAAAGATAGATCAATAGATTCTACAACACCATCAACAAAAGTGAGTAGAGATTTTGTCTCTAGAGACTTAGGAGAAAAACCATTCTCATTTAAAACAAAACTTAACTTCATATTAAAACAGCCAGCATGAGCCGCAGCTACGAGCTCCTCTGGATTTGTTCCGAGTTTACCATCATCATTTTTGAATCTCATCTTGAAGTCGTAAGGTAGATTTACTATTGCTCCGCTTCCTGTTGTTAGTGCGCCAGAACCGTTTTCACCATCACCATTCCACACAACATGAGCTTTTCTTTTCATAGTACTTAATTTTACGTAAATTAATGTAAAATGATTTTAAAATTAAATTAACAATATTAAAATCAATGAATTGGACAAAATACTTTTACAATATAGCTGACGTAGTAAAGGAAAAATCAAAAGATAAGAATACAAAAATTGGTGCAGTCATAGTTGGAAAAGACAACGAGATTGTATCTACTGGGTATAATTCCTTTCCTAGAGGAATAAATGATGATATAGTAGAAAGACAAGAAAAACCTGAAAAATATTTCTGGTTTGAACACGCTGAAAGAAATGCAATTTATAATGCGGCAAGAATAGGAGTCTCAACAAGGGGGTGTACTATGTATTTGACATGTGACATGCCATGTGCTGACTGTGCTAGAGGAATAATAAATGCTGGAATTATAAAAGTTTATTTCATGAAAAAAGGTGGAGCTCACTCACAAAAATGGAAAGATTCAGGCGAGAGAAGCATGCAGATGTTCAAAGAAGCAGGTGTAGAAATCGAACCTTATAATTTCAATAAAAAATAAAAATCTATTTCCATTTGGTATTGAATGGTCCTAAAAACATAGGAACATTTTCTTGATATTTTTTATACTCTGGATATTTTCTTGAGCTAATTCCCTCACTAAATATGGCACTGTTAACAAAAAGAATTACAAGCAGAATACATCCGACAATTGACCAATTTAAATAAGTACCGTTTGCTGAAGCACTTAGACAATAAAATGTGATCCATATAAGCTGCTCACATGTGAAATTTGGATGCCTAGAAAAAGACCATAAACCTGTTGTGACAAATCCTCTTTTATAATCTCCATCTAATTTTTCATTATTTTCAATTCTTCGATATTTCTCAGTTTGAAAATCATACTGCTGTTGATCAGATATGTATTGAATTACAATTAATAAAAACATTATACCTCCTATAATATAATCCATCATTCCAAGTGGCTCAGAACCCTGCCAAGCTGCAAGAATTGGTAATGAAAAAAGAAATATCAATCCCATCTGGTAAAGACAGATAAAAAACAGATTAAATAGTCCCCAGGTAAATCTTGAAGAAAGAAAAGGCATTGAAGCTTTAACCTCAACCCACCTGTAGTCTTCCTCACCCTTCCAAAAATAAATGCTGAAACCACCTCTTCTTGCAAAATTATATGTCAGTCTAGCTCCCCATAAAGTAACTAAAACTGCCATCATCACCATTCGATCATTGTAACCCGAGGCATAAGCAAAATACCACACATAGGCAATAGGAATTAAGCTCCAAAACTTATCAACTTGACTGTAATTTTTTGCAAGTTCGCTAACTACAAAACAATAAATTGCTGATCCCAAATAAAGTTTAGTCATTGCAACTAATGCTGCATACTGCTCATCAGTAAAAGATGTATCAAATACATCGGTTCCGAAAGTTATATATACTAATGCACATAATGTGACAATTAGAAATATTGATTGTTTTGCTACCATCTAACTATATTTTTTGTAATTCGTTCAATCTCAATAATGAGTTTAATATTATCTAAAAAAATCTACGATGTAAAGGAAATACCCAATGAAACGGGTATCTACTACTTCATAGACTCACTTAATATACCCATATATATTGGTAAAAGTTTAGATTTAAATAAAAGAATTTCTCAACACCTTAACTCCAAATCAAGGAAATCGGAGAAAATTAAAATGAGATATGATCACATAAGATATTTAATTACAAGGTCTGAGTTGATTGCACTACTTATTGAATCACAAGAAATAAAAAAAAATACTCCAATACTCAACAGAAAATTAAGAAAAAAAAAAAGGGCTGTATACGTATCAAAGTTCATAAACGATAATGGGTTATTTGGCTTAAAAATTACAAAGGAGATGAAAGATAGTATTTCCAGTTTCAGATCAACAAAATCTGCTAAATCATTTCTTGAATTTGTGTCAGAGAAGTATGGTCTATGTAAAAAATTAAATCATGTAATTTCAAGTAGTCATTGTTGCTTTTCTATATCATCAAAATCAAAGTCGAAAAAATGTTTGACAGAGGAAAGTCAGATAGTATATAATTTAAAATTCAATAAAATGATTAAATCACTAACTTTACCAAAAAAAAACTTTACGATATTTAATAAGAAACACAACAAACCTTATCCTTTTGTTTCCGTTAAGAATGGTGTTGTTGAAGGATATGGCTTTACAAATAACAAATCATCTTTCAGTACAAAAATCCAAAAAAAGCTAGACTACGTAACCAAAGATGAAACCATAATCGTTAAGAATTATTACAATAGAAATTATAGTGATTTAGAAATTAAGGTTTTATAATGATTAAATACAATAGTGTTAACAAAACTTATACTCTCAAGGCAAAGCAGAAGCTTCCCATTTCTATGACCAAGAGTTGGAATTTTTTTTCTACTCCAAAAAATTTATCTAAAATCACTCCAAGTCACATGAATTTCAAAATACTTACTGATTTTGGAAAAATGTACGAGGGACAAATAATTAAGTATAAGGTATCTCCTTTTCCTTTTTTTAGGGTTGGTTGGACAACAAAAATTACAAGTGTTGAAAAGCCTTTCTCATTTACTGATAAACAAACTTCAGGCCCATTTACACTCTGGGAACACGAACACATATTCGAAGAGAACAAAGATGGTATATATGCCTACGACATAGTTAATTATAAACTACCTCTTGGTTTCTTAGGAAGACTCTTTGGTGGTAAAATAATTAAGTGGCAGCTGAATAGAATATTTGAATATAGAAAAAAAATGTTGAATAAAATTTTTATAAAATGAGCAGAGTACTTGTAATTGGTGGAAGCAGAGGTATAGGAAATAACGTTATTAAAGAACAATTAGCAAATGGCGATGAATGTGTTAACATATCCAGAAATAGCTCTGGCATAAGCGATAATCTATTACAAGAATTTAATCTTGATGTTACAAAAGATGATTTACCTGACGTAGATAATATAAGGACAATCGTTTACTGCCCAGGATCAATTATATTAAAACCATTTGGGCAAATAACTGAAGATGACTATAAAAATGATTTTGAAATCAATGTTTTAGGAGCTGTTCGTTGTATAAAAAAATACATCAATGAAATTAAAACTCATGAAAACGCTTCAATCGTTCTCTTTAGTACAGTAGCAGTTAACCAAGGAATGCCTTTTCATTCCTCAGTCTCTGTTTCAAAAGCAGGTGTTGAAGGACTTTCTAAGACGCTTGCTGCAGAATTTGCTCCAAAGGTCAGGGTGAACTGTGTGGCACCAACCCTTACCAAGACTGATCTTGCTAGTAGAATACTAAGAAATGAAAGAATAGAAGAAAATATTGCAAATAAGCATCCTTTAAAAAGGATTTGCGAAGCACAGGACATATCGTCCATGGTAACCTTTTTAATATCTGAGAAGTCAAAAAATATAACTGGTCAAATTTTAAGAGTTGACGCTGGGATGTCAACATTAAAGATTTAAAATGAACTTTATTGACAGTAAACAAATCTCTGAATTCAGTAAAGTTTACAGACTTAACTTAATTAATAGTATAACTGGATATAAACCAGCAAATCTGATAGGTTCTAAATCAACTAAGGGACAGTCAAACCTCGCAATTTTTAGTTCTGTCGTTCACCTCGGTTCTAAACCACCACTTATTGGAATCATAACTAGGCCAAATACTGTCCCAAGGGATACTTACAGAAATATTATTGAGAGTAATTATTATACCATAAATCATATCTCAAAAAATATGGTGGAGAGAGCACATTTCACATCTGCTAAATTCAGTGAAGACGAGTCTGAGTTTCATCACTGCAATTTTGAAGAAGAATATGTAAAGGGTTTTGATGCTCCTTTTGTAAAAGAAAGTAAAATTAAGATAGGAATGCGGCTAGTTGAAGAAAAACAAATTGATGCGAACGATACGATATTAATTGTTGGAGAGGTTAAAAATATAATAATCGACAAAAAATCTCTGGAGGAAGACGGATCTGTCAATTTAGGAAGAGATGAAACTGTTTGTATATCAGGACTTGACACGTATTATGAAACAAATAAAATCTCAAAATATCCTTACGCAAGAAAGGACAATTTACCCTTCTAATGAAAAAAACATTTTTACCTTCTAAAACTTGTGAGGTTTGTAATAAGCCTTTTTCATACAGAAAAAAGTGGAGAAATTGTTGGGAAAAGGTCAAGTACTGCTCTGAGAGATGCAGAAGAAATAAAAAACAAAAATCACTCATTTACAATGACTAAAAAATCAATTTTTTGGCACAGAAGAGATCTTAGGATACATGATAATCATGGACTTTTTCAGGCTTTAAAAGAAAGCGATGAAGTAATGCCAATTTTTATCTACGATAAAAATATAATTGATAAGCTTGAACCAAACGACCACAGAATTAAGTTCATAAATAGACATATTGACTTAATCAATAATGAATTATCTAAAATTGGTAAAAAAGTTTTTACCTTTTTTGGAGACCCACTTTCAATTATTAAAAAATTGAAATCATCTTATAATTTCAATTCTCTTTATTATAACAAAGATTACGAGCCTTATGCAATTGAAAGAGACAAAAAAGTCTCTGAATATTTATCCAAGAACAATTGTTCGTCACATTCATTTAAGGACCACGTAATTTTTGAAAAAGATGAAATTGTTAAAGATGACGGAAAACCATACGTTGTCTATACACCATTTTCAAGGAGGTGGCTATTACATTTTGATGAGGAAATGACAAACCCTTATGATTCGAAATCATTAATTGAAAAGTTTATAAATCAAAATGAATTTGACATAGCAATAGAGGACTCAAAAATTGTAGATAAAGCAATATCTCCAATTGATTTTAACCTTGAGGAAGGGTTAATAGATAACTACGATAATGATAGAAATTTTCCTTGGATTCAAGGCACAAGTAAAATCGGTGTACATTTAAGGTTTGGTACTAAAAGTGTAAGAGAAATTGTTAAAATAGGATTAAAAAGTACTGATAACACTTATCTCAAAGAGCTTATTTGGAGGGAGTTCTTCATCCAAATATTATACCATTTTCCAACAACTGTAAATAAGTCATTTAAGCATAAGTATGAAAGGATAAATTGGAGAAATAATATGGAGGAGTTTGATGCTTGGTGTAATGGCATGACAGGATATCCAATTGTTGATGCGGGGATGCGAGAGTTAAATTTGACAGGTTTTATGCATAATAGAGTCAGGATGATTGTTGGCAGTTTCCTATGTAAACATCTGCTAATTGACTGGAGGCTTGGTGAAGAGTATTTTGCAAAAAAATTATTTGATTTTGAGAAGGCAAGTAATGTAGGTAACTGGCAGTGGGTTGCTGGATGTGGAGTGGATGCAGCTCCATACTTTAGAATATTCAATCCTTACGAGCAACAAAAAAAATTTGATAAAAATAGAAAGTATGTTAACAAGTGGATACCCGAACTTAATGAGTCAAATTATCCAGAAGAAATAGTGAATCATAAATATGCTAGGGAGAGGTGTCTCTCAACTTATAAAGAGGCACTTCAATGAGAACAGAAATTTCGTTAGTCTTTCCTAATCAACTATTTGAGGAATCTATTGTTCATGACCTTAAGCTTGATACGTATGTGATCGAGGAAAACCTTTTCTTCAAACACTTTAACTTCCACAAACAGAAATTACTTTTTCATAGATCTTCGATGATACATTACAAAAATTTTCTAGAAGATCTAGAAATTAACGTAAATTATATTGAATCATCTGAGGAAATATCTGACATAAGAAAATTTATTTTATCTCTTGAAAATGACATTAACAAAATTCATCTAATAAATCCTATCGACAACTATCTTGAGAGAAGAATAAAATCCTCATGTAAGAAAAAAGGAATTCAAAGCGTATTTTATGAGAATCCTTCATTTATAAATAATGAAGAGCTCATGAAAAAATTTTTTAGAAAAGACAAGAAGAAATTTTTTCATATGAATTTCTACAAAGAACAAAGAATTGATTTAGGAATATTAATTGACGACGGTAATCCAGAGGGTGGAATATGGTCATACGACGACATGAATAGGATGCGGTTTCCAAAAGACAAAAAACCACCAAAAATATCTTATCCAGGAGAAAATTTAATTTACAAAGAGGCAAAAGCTTATATTGAGAAAGAATTTGATGGTAACGTAGGTGAAATACATTACAACATTGTCTATCCATATGATTTTGAGAGTGCAAAAAAATGGTTTAAAGATTTTTTAAAAAATAGATTTCATTATTTTGGTCCTTATGAAGATGCTGTTGTCAAAGATGAGAGAGTTTTAAATCACAGTCTTCTCTCGCCTCTTATAAACTCTGGGTTATTAAATCCTAAGTTTATAATTAACGAGTCAATCAGATTTTATAAAAAACATAACATTCCTTTAAATTCGTGTGAAGGATTTATAAGACAAATTATAGGTTGGAGAGAGTTTATAAGAGGAGTTTATGAGGTAAAAGGATCTTATGAGAGAACCCACAACTTCTGGAATTTTTCTAGAAAAATTCCAGAATCGTTTTACAATGGTACTACTGGTATCGAGCCTGTTGATGATTCTATCAAAAAAGTAATTAAATCAGCGTACTCACATCATATTGAAAGGTTGATGGTAATTGGAAATTTCATGTTACTCTGTGAATTTGATCCTGATGAAGTTTACAGATGGTTTATGGAATTATACATAGACGCATACGACTGGGTAATGGTACCAAATGTATATGGGATGAGCCAGTTTGCTGACGGAGGTTTAATGTCTACAAAACCTTACATAAGTGGGAGCAGCTACATACTTAAAATGAGCGATTATAAAAAAGATAAATGGTGTGAGGTTTGGGATGGTTTGTTTTGGAATTTCATGAATAAACAAAGAGATTTTTTCGTAAAAAACCCCAGGATGAGAATGCTAATAAGTTCATTTGATAAAATGGATGAATCAAAAAGAAGTATTCATCTTGAAAATGCTGAATCTTTTTTAAAAAAACTTGACAAATGAAAAAGTCCATATACTGGTTTAGAAAAAATTTAAGATTAAGAGATAATCCATCTCTATTCAATGCAATTAAAGATAATGATGAGATTATATTTATTTATATAATTGACTTGCAGACATACAATCCAAATGGTTTAGACATTTATGAAATTGGAGATTTCAGAAAAAAATTTATCATGGAATCAGTATTAGATCTTGAAAAAAATTTAAAATCAAAGAAGATACACCTTCATGTATTTGAAGGAGATAAATTCAAAATTTTAGAAGAGATCAGAAGTTCCCACGGGATAAATACCATTTACTGCTCTAAGGAGGTTGGTTGGTATGAAGAGGAAGATGAAAAAAAATTAATTTATAAAAATTTTGAATTAATTATGTCTGAAGATCCTCATCTCATTGAAGAGAGAGAGCTCCCATTTAACCTAGATAACTTACCTCTTATTTTTACTCCCTTTAGAAAAAAGGTTGAAAAAAATTCAAAAATTAGAAACGAAATAAGTGAACTACTAACCATTAAAAAGCCCATTGTAAACACTGACCTTAAATTTTTATCAAAAATTGAGGTTAAAAATATAATAAATAACTCAAATACTGCTTATCCTTTTGAAGGAGGTGAGAGAAATGCCTTAGAGAGATTACAATCGTATTTGTGGGAATCCCATAACATTGCAAAGTACAAGGAGACAAGAAATGGTCTAATTGGTACTGAATACTCTTCAAAATTTTCTGCCTATTTATCAACTGGTTCTATATCACCTGTAACCATTTATCATGAAATTAAAAAATTTGAAAGAAAGGTTAAAAAAAATTCGTCCACGTACTGGCTTATTTTCGAGTTAATGTGGAGAGAATTTTTTAGGTATGTGGCCAAAAAAGGGAAAAAAAATATCTTTATGATTAATGGTATAAATGGAAATATTTTCAATAGAAATTTTAATTCTGATATAAACCTTTTTAAGAAATGGTGTAATGGCAAGACAGGGCAAGAATTTATTGACGCAAATATGATAGAGTTAAATTCAACGGGATTTATGAGTAATAGAGGCAGACAAAATGTAGCCAGTTACCTAATTAATGAGTTAGACCTAAATTGGACATGGGGTGCTGCATATTTTGAAAGTAAACTTATTGACTACGATGTAGCAAGTAACTGGTGTAATTGGATGTATATGGCTGGAGTAGGTAATAATGTTAGAAATTGGGCATTTAACCCTTCTAAACAATCTGAGATGTACGACAAAATAGGAAAATTTAGAAGTCTATGGTTAAATAAAAAATTTGGGCAACAAATTATAGACTTTTAGAGTATAAATAGACTATAGAGAAATTTTTTCTCAAATAAATGATTTAAAATATAGTTATGTTTAAATTTATAAAGCTTTTTAGACCATTAGAATTAGTATTATTAATATTAGTTTTGATAACCATTGTGGCTTCTGAATTATTTTTCTTTAATGACGAACCCCTAAAGGCAGTATTTTTAGGTCTTTGGGCTCCAACTATTCTTCTTTTTATTTTGGTTTTTAACCAAAAGAAGAAAGATTTGTAGAAGTAAACTAACTATGTCTGAGATTATAACTGATAACTTTGTATTTATCTGGGCAGGTATCGTAACTGTCTCTTTTATCGTGTGGATAATTCTAACAGCAAGAGAGATGAATGATATTGTTGAGAAAAGAGAAAAAAAATGAATGCACATATTGCAAGCCTATCTAACGCAATCATATTCATAACTATTGGTGGTTGGGGTTATTTTGAGTCTGGATCACCCACGTCATTAATTCCTGTTGTAATTGGAATTATTCTGGTCTTACTAAATAGTGGAGTAAAAAGCCAAAATAAAGTTATTGCTCATATTGCTGTACTTGTAACAATGCTTGGTTTTGCTCTAATAATGCCACTTATGAGGGCGATTGAAGATGGTAGAACCGACGCTATCCTTAGAATTCTTATAATGTTAAGTTCATCAGTTTTTGCTATGATTTTCTTTGTCAAAAGTTTTATAGACGCAAGAAGAAAATAATTTATTCTAACTAAATTGAAAGGGTGAATAGAATCCTATTTATTTTTCTCTTTTTAATTACTAATATTTTAGCTGAAGCAGCTGACACAGTAAAGTGGGTAGCGCCATGGGGTAATGACACAGGCTCAGGTGAATCATCCTCTCCTTACAAAACACTAAATAAAGCTTTATCAGAACTTGATTCAGGAACAATTATGTTTAGGACTACCGATAAAATAAGTGTATACAGAGAGGAGGTAGTTATAGATGGTAAAGAAAATATAACAATTCGTGGACATGGACCTGGTAACCGATTTGTAATTTTTGACGGGACATCTGATTTGAGTGATTTTATTTGGACAGATCAAGGTAACAATATTTTTAAAACAACTATTGATACAACAATTTGGCAATTATTTTTAGATGGTGAAGAAATGGTGATGGCAAGATGGCCTAATGCACAGTTTACTGATAAGTCGATATATTCTTGGGATACGTGGGCACAAGGAGATGAAAGTTTGAGTTCAAACGGAACAGTAATAGTTGATAGTGAATTTTATGATATGTCAACTTTATCAGGAGCTCTTGATACAGCTCATGCAATACTTAATCTTGGATCATTTAGAACATGGAATAGTAAGATCGATCATACACAAGAAAATAGCTTCACTTATGACAGAAGTATTCCAGATGCTCAATATAAAGATAAACATCATTACTTCTTCGTTGAGGGTGACTTTGATTTATTAGATACAATTAACGAATGGTATCATAACCCACAAACTGGAGAGCTATGGGTGATGACTGACGGCACAAATCCAAGCGAATTAGAAGTAAAAGGAAAGACTTCAACTTATTCTATAAATATTAAAAATTCAAATAATATCACAATAGAAAATTTATTTTTCTTCTCTTCAACGATTAAAGTTGCCTCAAGTGAAAACATTATAATCCAAGATTGTAATTTTGCATTTCCCTCTACTTCTAAAAGAATGATTGGTAATTTAGGAACACCAGATGCTACATCAATCGGAATAAGTGGTGCATCAAACAAAGTAAATAATAGTATTTTCAGAAGAAATCTTTTTTCATATACAGACGGAGATGCTATAAGAGTTTATGGTGACAACAACAGAATTGAAAATAATATTTTTCAGTATATAGATTATTCCGTTTCAGAACTTCCAGGATTGATGGTTTCATTTTATGTAAATGGAGACAAAAATATTTTCACAAAAAATTCAATAAATAATGTGCAAGCATCGGCTACCTTAACTCCAGGTGAAAGAAGTGAGTTTTCATATAATAAGGTAACAAAAACTGGAGCATTACAGTCTGATGGATCAGTATTTCAAGGAACAAGAAATTATGTCGCAGACTCTAAAGTTCACCACAATTACATCCATAATACACCTAAACTTGCACTTCGGTACGATGCTCCTGGTGATGATCCCTTAGCTGCAGGTCAGAGGGGAAAAATGTATAATAATGTTGCAATTAATACAAGCGGTATAATGGTAAAGGGTGATTACCACTACATTGCTAATAATACAGTAATTGGAAGCTATAAAAACGGTATGATTATACTTGATGAGGAAAATTCTAACTCAAATACATATACTCGAAACAATCTAGTTGACAAACTTTCTGGTCACAGAAGCATTAGTCATTATGAAGACAAAGACGGAGATGGATTTCCTGACTACCCTATTCCAGGAACCTCATCTAATAATTGGAATGGATGGGATTCAGTTAAAACTAATTACAATGATGAACTTAGTATTGACAATACCATTTATAGCTTAATTGATAGTCTAACCTTAATGCCTTTAGAAGGATCTCCTATAATTGATAGAGGTAAATTTATAGATTCGATTCCTCAAGAAGTGGTTGGTACATCTCCTGACATAGGTGCTTACGAGTACGGTGGTGAATTATGGGAAGCTGGAGTTGAAGGTTGGTTTCCTAGACATTATCCTTGGTCTTTTATGGAAAATATACCTGAAACAATTTTAAAATCATCAAATTCAAACTTGTATGAAGACTCAACAATTATAGAAATAACTATTAAGCTTATAAATGGCGCACATAATGAGGATATTATAATAAATATTGATACAGTTAATAAAATAGGATTTTCTAACTACGGTAGAGATTGGATATTTATTTACAATAATGATACAATATATAATCCTAATAAAGATTTAATTTGGTTAAAAGGAGAGGATTCAGTTTCATTATATATTCACCCAGTAAGTGATAATATATACGAGAAAGATGAAAGCTTAATAGCAGGCATAAGTGGTATTTCATCCTTAAGTAGAGTTATACCATTAAGTACAGGAATTTATGGAACTTTATATGATAATGATCCTATGCCAACAGCTTCTGCATCATTTAGTATTGATTCTATATCTGAAAATTCTGAGACAAAAAATATTAAACTAATGCTTAGTAATCCCTCAAAATTTGATATCAAGCTAGGTTTATCAGTGGAAGACAGTCCATTTGTTCCAGAAGATCTTGCAGAGAATAAAAAAGACTTCTTACTAGATGTCGATACCCTTGTATTTCATGCACTCAGTACAGAACAAGAATTTAATATAACTTCTATTCAGGATGATGAAATCGAAGGTAATGAACTTGCTGTCATAAATATTGAGTCAGAAAAAGATTCAATATACCTATCAGTATCTGTAATTATAATTGATGATGAACAAACACTACCAAGCGTTAATCTCTCAGTTTCTCCTTTAGAAATTTTTGAGGATGGTGGTATTACGACTGTTTCAGCTTCTCTTAGTGCAACATATAATAAAAACGTGACTGTGAATTTATCAATGGGTGGAACAGCATCAGGAGATAGTACTGATTATATTTTAGACTCCCAAACCATTATAATTCTTGCTGGAGATACAATTGGGAGTACAACAATCTCTGCAGTTCAAGATAATGATGATGAAGGTAACGAGACCATAATTTTAGATATAGAGAGTGTTACAAACGGTAAAGAAAATGGTGTACAACAAAAAATTATCACAATAATTGACGATGACAATAATACACCAACACCAAGTGTTACCCTTTTAGTTAGTCCAGATACTATACCTGAGTTAGATGGATTATCAACAGTATATGCTATTCTTAACTCAATATCTAACGAAGATGTGACCGTTTCTTTGTCATCCAGTGGGACGGCGGTAGGTGAAGGTGTAGACTACAAATTGAGTTCTCAAATAATAACTATTAATGCTGGTGATTCCTCAGGTACTTCAACAGTCTCAACAATTAAAGATAATATTGAAGAAAATGATGAAACAATAATATTAGATATCATAAGCGTAACAAATGGAAATGAAAACGGTATTCAGCAGAAATATATTACAATAATAGATGATGATAAACCATTACCTTTACAAATTGAAAATAAACAAATTCTTGAAAGAATATTTCCAAACCCAGCTAATAATAAGATTAGAATCAATTCTAGTAAAACATTAAACATCAAAAATATTACTTTCATTGACTTTGAAGGAAAAATATTTAAACCAAAAAACATATATTTTAATAGTTCATTCACTGATGTTAATATATCCAATCTTAAAAATGGCATATATATACTTAATATTGAGCTTGATAAAGAAGTATTAAAGGTTAAAGTTGTAATTGATAGATAATGCTTATCTTAAACCAAGGTGAGAAAAATTATAATTGATACAGACACTGCTACAGATGATGCAATAGCTATTATAATGGCTCTCAAGTGTAAAGAGTTTGATGTTTTAGCTATTACAACTGTTGCTGGTAATGTTAATATTGTCCAAGCAAGTTCAAATGCTCTATATACCTCTGAGCTGTGTGGTTTTAAAATTCCAGTTTACCAAGGCGCATCCTCACCTCTAAAAAGAAAACTTGAAACTTCTAAATTCTTTCATGGTAAAGATGGTCTTGGAGACACGGGTCCTTACAAGCCTAAATCTAAAATAAGAAAAAGTTATGCAGCTGATAGAATAATCTCATTTCTAAAGAAAAATCCAAATGAAATTGAAATAATAGCAATTGGACCACTTACAAACATAGCAGAGGTTTATAAAAAAGATCCAAAATCATTTAAACTAATTAAGAATCTATATGTAATGGGTGGAATTGGAGAAGGAAAAGGAAATATAACAGAATTTGCGGAGTTTAATTTTTGGGTAGATCCTGATGCAGCAGATATAGTTTTAAACACAACTATAAATATTAAAGTTATTGCCTGGGATGTGACTCAATTGTATGGTTTCCTTAACCAGGAAAATTTTGCAGAACTTCAAAAAATTAATAATAAAATTTCAAATTTTGCTCTTAATATACAAAGAAGAGGCCTCAAATATTATCAAAAGAAATATAAAGAAAATAAAATTGATTTAGCAGATCCCTTAGCTATGGCAGTGATGATTGATGATAGTGAAACACTCTATAAGAGATGTAAAATAAAAATTATTCTTGATGGAGAAAAAAGAGGGAGAGATACTTATAAATTCACTGGTTCAGGTAATATAAAACTTGCCACACAAGTTTCAAGATCCCATTTTTTAAAAATATTAAAATCAAGTCTTAAAAAATGAAAATTTTAAATTTTGGTTCTATAAATAAAGATTATGTTTATTCAGTAAATGAGTTTGTTAGTCCAGGAGAAACTATTCAAACTTCAAATTTAAAAATATTCATAGGAGGAAAAGGATTAAATCAAAGTGTAGCACTAGCTCAGGCTGGTTCTAAAGTTTTTCACGCGGGAAACATAAATATCAAAGATGATTATATTAAAAAAGAATTGATTAAATGGAATGTTAATATTGATTATATCGAGGAGGTAAATGAGAGTACTGGACACGCAATAATACAAGTAAATAAAAGTGGAGAAAATTCAATTATTATTCATGGTGGTGCAAACAGAGCTTTTGAATCAGATCAAATAGATAAAGTATTAAAAAATTTCAATCAGCATGATATTTTACTTATCCAAAATGAAATAAATAAAATACCGGAAATAATAGAGAAAGCTAAAAATATAGGAATGACAATATTTTTTAATCCAGCTCCAATGACAAAAGAGGTGTTAAAATATCCACTCGGTTTAGTAGATTACCTTATTGTCAATGAAAGTGAAGCAAAAAAACTATCAAAAAATAATATTGATTTTGATGAAATAATTTTTGATTTAAAAAGAAAGTATTCAAATTCATCTATTTTACTCACAATCGGTGAAAAAGGATCTATTTATTCTAATAGAAATGAATATTTTAAATGTGAAGCGGTGAACGTAAATACTGTAGATTCTACGGCAGCTGGAGATACCTTTATAGGTTATTTTATAAGTTGCTTATCTAAAAAAAAAGAAATAAAAAATTGTTTATTAATTGCATCTAAAGCTGCGTCAATTTGTGTAACAAAAAAAGGTGGAGCAATTTCAATACCTAACCACAAATTTGTTATTTGAGGGATCATCGAAATTTCACTTAATCAACAAGAAAAATAAAAAAAATTCCTTCAATTAAATTTTAACTATAATAAAATATTACTTGTTCGTTTGATCATCAACCCAATCAAATACTTTCTTTAATGTTTCGGTTACTCTTGATAAAGGTTTTTCTCTAATTTTTTTTTCTTCTTTTGCAATCATTATAAATAGTCCATCTAGGGCTTTTCTAGTAACATAATTATCTAAATCAGGATCAACTTTTTGGATCAAAGGAATTTTGTTATATCTATTTACAACGTTTGACCAATGTTTCGTTGCATTTACTTTTTCTAATGAAATTTCAATAGGAGGATGAAATTTTTTATATAAAGAGTCAAATGTATTTATTTTTAAATAGTTTGTACCTTCATCTTCTTTTCCTTTAACTATATTTATAGCATCCTTAATTGTCATATTTTTTATAGCTTGAATTATTAATGGTTTAGCTTCTGTTGCTGCATTTTCTGCTGCCCTATTAATAAATAAAATTGCATCATCAACTAATTTATTTAAACCCAAAGATCTTAGTCTATCTTCAATTTTTTTTGCATCTGGAGGAAATGGAATTTTAATTTCTGGATTTTGTAAATATCCATCAGTCTTTGATACAATATCTACAGAATTATTTATTCCATTATTTAGAGCCTCTTTCAAGGCTTTAGCTGCATCATCTTCAGTAATGGTTGGTATACTTTCAGAGGTTTTATTTAAATTATTTTTTAGATTTTGAGCTTTATTTTTTAATGCTTTTAATGACTGAGCATCCACAGAAAATGAAATTGAAATATATAAAATTAAAAAAAAAGTATATTTTATCATTGTCATTATCACTAGGTTTAGTTGTAAAATCTTTTCACTAATAAAATTAGTTATGATTAAAACGCTAAATATAAAATAAATTATAACAGAAGATTTGAGAAGCTTATTCTATTCTGAAATTGAATTAAAGTGCTTCATTTTTCCTCTCGATGAATGAATTAACTCCGTTACTGTTTTTCACTAAATCAAATGCATCAAATAACTCTCCTATTGCAGTATAGGACTTATAGGATAATTTATCTCCATCTATTGAAATTACCTGAAATAACTGTTTATTATTTCCTATTCTGTCTCTCAAAGCCTCATACTGTTCCCATCCAGGCTTAACTTTATACATTTTACCACCGCTCACAGATACAACGTATACTGTACCTGTCGCATCTTTAACATTCTGACCTGAGAGAAGGTTCTGTTCATAAGGCTGAACCCTACCTCTAGTATATGTATGATCATGTCCTTGTAAAACAATATCTATTTTGTATTTATCGAAAATTGGTTTCCAAAGTAATCTTAGTGTAGAGTTATCTCTACCTCTGGATGCAGAAAAAATTGGATGATGGAAAGTTGCAACTGTCCATTTATTAGGATTGTCTTTCAACACCTCCTCAAGCCATTGAGTCTGTTCATCGATCATCATATTACTATTCAAAGCAATAAATCTTACACCCTGATAGTCTATATAATAGTTAGTTTCTTTAATCCCGGCAACTCCATTGTCTGGTAAGGTAAATTGTTTATTCCATTGTACTGATAATCTCCTTATATTTTTATCTATATCTTGCTGCACGAATGGGTTATATTCATGATTTCCGGGAACCATTATTGAGGGTAGTGTACTATGAATATATCCGCCAGCCATAAACCACTCATGCCATTGATGTTCATCGTGTGCATCATCTATTAAATCACCAGCATGAATGATAAAGCTTGCATCAGGAGCTTTTCTATATCCTTCTCTTATAAGTCTTGACCAAAGTTCCAATACATAATTTTGCGCATCACCAACATATAAAAAAGAAAAAGGAGCATCTTTTTTTTGAGCAGTTTTAAACTGAATCCATTCACTCCAAATCTTACCATCACCAACCCTGTAAGCATAGACTGTATTAGGTTCTAAATCTTGAAATGTTAAGGAGTGGTAATTATGATTAAGATCAATAAACGTATTATTTTTAGGATCTGATCTGTCATAAAAACTGACTACATCTTCATAATTTAAATTTTCTGTTATTGCCTTAAAGGTTTTCGCCCTTGAAATAAAAGCTGGATTTGCATGAGATTTTGCAATTTCTCCATATGCTACCCTAACATCTTTACTTGTTCTCCAGGTTACGCTTATGGTTGTAGCTGGATCCTTTGAAAAGTTCAAAACAATATGATCGGGATGTTTACCAGGCTTACTCCAATTTTTAACAAATTCGGGTTTTACATATTTCCTTTGTGCTTGAGTTAAAACAGGTAATAAAAAGAGAAATAAGATTAAAATATTTTTCATTAATAAAACAAAATTAATTAATAAGAAATGGATTAATTTATAATTAAAGAGAAATTATCCTAAATATTTAAATTTCTCCATTCTTTTGAAGATTGCCAGTATTATAAGACCAAATAAAATTCCAGAAGCTATCAGTACAACACTAACAAGACCTGTAGCTGCAAAAGATAGCCTTAGTAAAATTGTTGAAATAATAAATCCAGTATTCCTTATCAGCTGAGAGTATCTTTCAGTGTATCTAAAAGATATAAGTAAAATAAATACGTCTACTAAGATTAAAATAGTAAAAAAATCAACAAAAAATAAGTAATTAATATCATGGCTTTGACCATTTCCCAAGACTGCTGAGTCAAACCATGAATAAAAACTCCAGAAAGCAAGTGCTAAGAGTGTTGGAACCAATATTAAAGAAATTAATTTTTTCTGGGATATGAATTTTTTTAATCTTGCATTGGGCTTAAGAATTTTGGGTTTCCCAGCAGTTGTTTTGAAAAGGAAAATTAAAAAAAATACCACGAGTATGCCACTCAGGTCATAAAGTAATTGTACATTATTTTCATCTGAAAAAAATGGGGCATCCAGATTCACAAGTGGAAAGTCTTTAAATATTTTTCTAATTAAAATTAAAGATATAATCTCATACTCTTTAACTACTGTTACAGTAAATGAGTTTGGAAGATAGTAGATTAGTAGGTAAGCTTCATATACTAAAATAAAGGAAAAAGGTGTATATAAGGCTGATATTGGATCAAGAAGAAGTGTATTATTAAAGTCAAAACTTATATATCCATATTTATTTAGATATATAAGGATAAGATGAACAACAAAACCACCTGTTGCCAGGATAAGAATATATTTTTCGAAGCTTTTCTGACTTTTTTCTGAAAAAACCGTATCAAATATATAATCTATTTTATTAAGCATAAATACCTATTAAATTATGAAAAATTATACTATTGCATTTTGCCTACTATTCTACTTTAACGTCTTTTCACAAGAATTAGTTATAGGAGAAGAAAGATTAGAGCCAGGTATTATATTTATTTTTGAGGGAGCAATAAAAGATATTGTTTATCCAAAATCGATAAATCTAGCTGAAGAATTTACTAATGTTCATATTGAAGCTAGAGTAAATTGGGATGATACTAATATTCCTAAAGGAACACCAAGTGGTGGATTTGTTCCATATCTCAATATCAATGCAACAATTACCAACGCAAGTACTGGACAAAAAACTTTTATAGACCTTACACCTCATCTAAATTTAATTGATAACTTTCATTATGCAAGAAATATTTCACTTCCAGGAAAAACAGACCAACTCTATGATGTTATTTTTAATATAAACCCTCCCGAAATGCTTAATTTATCATTTCATAAAGACTGGAATGATAAATACTCAAATAAATTATTTGAACCAATTTCGTTCCAATATAATAATGTTAATTTTAAAGAGATAGCAAATTCTACAAGAAGGTAATATGATAAAAAAACCTTCTCATAATGAGAAGGTTTAAAATAAAGTTTTTATCAATAGAATTTATAACCGATGTTATCAGTATTTGTTACTAATCCGTTTCTGCCACCAACTAAGTATTTAAATATCTCATCAGCTGCACCACTTGGATCATCATTTAATCTCCAATCTAAATATGCATTATATTTTTCAAATGACTCCCAATACTCAATTATAAAGTATGTATTATTTTCTTCGTTGTATGTTGCCTCAAGATGAGTACATCCATCGTACGCCCTGGTTGTAGGTAATCCACTTTCAGAATCTAACAATTCTTTAACCTTTTCATAGTTTCCTTCCTTTACTTTCATGGTTGCTACAACTACTTTTCTATCCACAGGACCCACAGTATTTATCATTCCTGTAGCATCAAAATATTCTCCAGTATAAATAATTTTTCCATCAGCAAAATCAAAATTATGATATGATGGAAGAGTGAATGACCTGCCTGTTGTATTACTTGTACCTGTCCAGACACCATAAGCTCTTACACTTCCGTCAAGAGTCATTGAGCCTGTATCAATTCCTGGAAGCCACACAGGATCGTTGAACTTTACATCAGTATAATTATTTATGTAAAATTCAGCAATCTGTTTTGAGGTTGCATAATCAACTTCACCCATACCATATAATGGGGCTTGATCAAGTAGGTCATCTGACATAATTTCTTCCCAAAGTTCAATATCCTCATTCTCAAAAACTTGAACCCATTTCTTAGCTAGCTCTAAATTAGCTTGATAAGCTGGGTTAGTATTACATCCATAGAATAAAAATACGGATGCTATAATTAATAATTTTCTCATATTTCTTAATATTTTTTTTAAAAACCAAATATAAATAAAAATCTGAGAGTATTATTTAAATAAATATTATGAGTCAACAGAATTTATATAATTCTTGAATTGTGTGTACGTATTTATTTGATGATACTCTCCGTCTTTGAATAAAAGTTTTTCAATTTTGTCAGGATAATTGATGGAAGTTTTAATGCAATCCCTTGTCTCATTCATAAACTTTGAGTAGTGGGCTGTCTCGAGAAAAAGATAAGAAAATTCTTTATTAAGTAATTTATGTTTTTTAACTCCTAGGTATCCAACTGCACCATGAGGATCACATATGTAATTATATTTTTCATATAAATCAGCTATTGCAATTTTTGTATCTTCATCACTAAAACTATACGCATCAATTAATTTTTTCACACTATCATGATCATTCAAAAAAAATTCAGCAACTCTTATAAAATTACTTGGATCACCTACATCCATAGCACTTGAAATTGTTTTGATAGACTCTCTTGGCTCATAGCGGCTTGAAGTAATATAATTTGTGAAAGAATTATTTAAATTATTTGATGCAATCACTTTTTTGATTGGAAGACCCATACCAATGGATACTAGACATGAAAATAAATTTCCAAAGTTTCCAGAAGGAATTGAAACTGCAATATTCTTATCACTAGCTATTAATTCCTTATAGGCAAAAAAAAAGTATAATATCTGTGGTATCCATCTTGATATATTAATAGAATTTGCTGTTGTAAAATTAAATTTAGACCTTAGGCCATTATCAGTTAAAGCGTCCTTTATCATTTTTTGACAATCATCAAAAGAACCATCCACCTTAACAGGATAAATATTCCCTGAATGAATTGTTATCTGTTTCTCTTGGACTTTAGAAATTCTATCTTTTGGAAAGAGAATAAATACATCAACACCTTCAACACCATGAAAGCCACTTGCAACAGCAGCTCCAGTATCTCCAGAAGTTGCGACAAGTACTGTTACTTTTTTTTCTGAAAACGAATTAAAATAACTTAAAACTCTAGATGTAAATCTTGCACCGACATCCTTAAATGCCATTGTTGGTCCATGAAATAATTCTAGGACTGATATATCATTACTTAATTTTTTACAAGGAAATTTAAAATTTATTGTTTCTGAAATAATTTTCCTAAGGGATACCTTATCAATGTCTTTTCCTATAAATTTTAAAATGCATTCAAATGCAATCTGATCATTTGATAAGTTTGGTAATTCCTCAAAAAAATCTTTGTCTAAAGAGGGAATCGTTTCAGGGAAATATAATCCTTTATCTAATGGTATTCCATTAAGTACAGCTTCTCTAAAGCTCACTTTTACACTTTTATCATTTATGCTGTAGTATTTCATATACTAAATAGACAAAGTACTTACCCCTTTTTCATTAATTTTTGACACATAGGTTGAAAAATTATGACCTGACGTTTTATATAACTCAGTAACTAATCTATTAATTTCATTCGCCTTTTCAACACCTTTTGTCAGAGCAAAAACAGATGGACCCGATCCCGAAATTGAACAACCTAAAGCTCCACTTATTAAAGCAATACGTTTGATTTCATCAAAAAGAGGTATAAGTTTTTTCCTATGCTTCTCAATTAAATAATCATTTAGGCTTCTTCCAATTAATTCATAATCTTCAGTGTGTAACGCATGAATAAAAGATCCAAACGTAGACACCTGCTTGGTTGTGTTTTTTAGTTTTACTTCCTCAGGTAATATTTCTCTCGAGTAAGATGTCTTTATTTCAATTTTTGGGTTTATAACAAAACAATATAAATCTTTAGGTGTAGGTAATTTTATAACTTCTAATGGAGAAAGAGATTTAATCATTACAATTCCACCAAGTATTGCAGGCGATACATTATCAGCATGCTCACTAATGCTTGATACAATCTCTCCTCTCATAGCAAAACTTATTAACTCATTTTCATTAAGAGGAGAGTCAAGTAATTTATTAATTGCATAAACACTAGCTGCAGCACTAGAACCACTACTTCCTATTCCACTACCAGGAATAATTTTTTTGTTAATCTTAAAATCAAATCCACAATTTGGATTAAGAGATTCTATCATTGCTTTTGCTGCTATTGTAGAAACATTTTTATTTATATCGTATGGAACTGAATACCCTGTAATATCTGAAATTATCAAAGTTTTTTTTTTAGTTTTTTTTACAATCATTTCGTCACCAATCGAACAAATTGGAAATCCGAGAACATCAAAACCACAGGCTACATTAGAAACAGTTGCAGGTGAAAAAACTTTGATTTGATTCATAATTAAAATTGAAGAAAAAAATTCATATTTTTGATGAATAATTAATAAAACAATATGTCATGAGAAATAATCATTTATCATATAGATCTGGAAATCCAGTACTAACATCAAAAGCATTTAATATTCCTACAGATTCGTCAGACGTAATGACAATCAATGGAACAGTAACTAAAACATTTCTTTCTTTATGTTTAGTTATTATATCTGGCTATTATTCATGGATATACATTTCAGTTACAAATATTCTAATATTACCATCTATTATTGGTGCTTTTGTACTTGGTATAGTCACTATCTATAAAAAACATCTATCTCCTATAACTGTTCCAATTTACGCTGTTATTCAAGGTATTTTTCTTGGTGCTTTATCATACACATTCAATACTCTGTATGATGGTATTGTAATTACAGCAATATCTTATACGCTAAGTATATTATTTGTTATGCTTACATTATATAGAACAGGAATAATCAAGCCAACTGAAAACTTTAAACTTGGATTAGCAGCAGGTACTGGTGGAATTGCTCTTATTTATCTTGCAAATTTTGTAATGTCTTTTTTTGGAACAGGCATACCTATTATGGATACGAATAATGCTTCCATTTATAGCATAGGATTTAGCTTATTTGTGATTATTATGGCTGCGTTAAACTTAGTTGTTGATTTTGATTTCATTGAAGAAGGCTCAGAAAAAGGAGCACCAAAATATATGGAATGGTTCGGAGCTTTTGGACTAATGGTCACACTTATTTGGTTATATATAGAAATTCTTAGGCTTCTGGCGAAGATGAATTCAAGAAAATGAGACTGATATTTTTTCTGTCAGTTATAGTCATATTTTCGTGTTCAAAAGTTGATGAAAAGAAAAAGAATCCAAATTTCATAATTTTTTTAGTTGATGATCAAGGATGGTCTGGCACATCTCTCCAAATGGCAGATGATATTAATACATCACAAAATTTATATATTGAAACTCCAAATATTGAGAGATTGGCCTCTAAAGGCATGCGATTTTCAAGGGGTTATTCATCATCTCCTGTCTGCTCACCATCCAGATATAGCATACAGTTTGCTCAATCTGCTGCAAGATTAAAAATGATAAGAGTAGGAATGAATACAAGACATATTGATCATAATAAGTCAATAACAATACCGAAAAAACTCAAAGAAATTAATCCAAATTATAAAACTGCTCATTTTGGAAAATGGGGAATTGATGCAGATCCTTCTCTATTGGGATATGATTACAATGATGGTTTAAATGGAAATAAAGAAGGGGGTTTTGTTAACAATAAGACACAATGGGAAACAACTTTTTCTGATGATCCCAAAAAAATATATAGTTTATCTAAAAAAGCAATTGAATTTATTGAGGAACATGAAAAAAATGGAGACCCTTTCTTTCTTCAAATTTCTCATTATGCTGTACATACAAATATTATTTCTAAAATAAAAACTCATAATAAGTATGTATCTAAGAATAAAATTAGAAAAACTGATCATCCAGGGTTTGCTGCAATGAATGAAAATTTAGACGATGGATTAGGAATTATTTTAAACAAACTTGAGGAATTAAATTTAAATGATAACACTTATGTAATTTATACTTCTGACAATGGATCTGTCCCAACAATTCCAGCAAAGAAATATTATAAAGAGACTATAAATTATCCACTTTCTAGAGGTAAGTGGGACGCTATGGAGGGCGGTATCAGAGTACCATTTATTGTGTCTGGTCCAGGAATCAAAAAAAACAGTGAAAGTAAAGTGCCAGTTGTTGGATATGACCTTTTACCAACAATAATTGATTTAGCAGGATCAAAAATCAAAAATTTAGATGAAATTGATGGAGGGAGTTTCAAAGATATTTTATTGGGTAAAAATAATAATATAAAAAGAAGTTATCCAGGTATTGTTTTTCATGTTCCATATGAAAATAAAATAGCACTTACAAGAGCTCACTCTTCTATCATTAGAGATAATTTAAAACTAATAAAATTTAGAAATAATAGTGAAATCAAGCTATTTGATATAGATAATGATGTGGGAGAAAAAATTAATATAAAACAAAAATATCCAGTTATCTCAGCTGAACTAGAAAGGTTACTTGAAAACTTTCTAATAAAATTTAAATCATTGAAATGGAAAGAGGGTATCAACTGGAAAAACGTTGATGTGAGAGAATTAGATTCATTCCATAAGTAGTATTAAAGGAAAGAAAAACCCCAATATGTTATAAGAGCCCAAATAAAATAACGGATAAATTTACCAATTAACATAAATAATGAAACTACCAGAAAGTTTGTTCTAAAGAATCCAAGTGCTATTGCAATTGGATCCCCAATTACTGGAAGCCAACATAAAAAGGCTAAAATTCCTCCCCAACTATCAATTTTCTTTTTCCATAAAAGGATATTCTTTCTTTTTACTTTAAGATATTTCTCGATTGTATTCCAACTACCAATTCTACCGATTAGATAGCTACTAAGACCTCCTACCCAATTCCCAATTGATGCCACAAATAAAGATGTAGAAAGATCATAATTTTTAGCGATTAAAATACTTAAAACTAATTCGGAACTGAATGGAATTATTGTAGCTGCTAAAAAACTAGCAACAAAAAGACCAAAATATCCCCATTCGGCAAAGTTTTCCATTTATTTTAAATGTAAAAAAAAAATATGATTTAACATTAGAAATTCAGGTATTAAACTAGGATAAAGTTAAAGTCTTTTAAACTTATATGTATTTATATAAACTGAATCTGAATCTTCATCTGTATAATTTTCAGTGAAAGTAATGGTATCATTTGACGAGTTTAAGTCTAAACCTAATCTTAGTAGATCGAATTCCCCATCTTCAGAGCCTCCATCCTCATTATTCCAAAGAGAATAAACATACATTGTATCACCAATTATAGAATAAACACCTCTCGTTATAAAAGTATCTATATCTCCATATTCCCAGTTTCTATAGTAAAATTCATGCAAAGGTTTTATCACGTCAGGTATTGTTAAAGAGAGTTTAACCCATGATGAGTCAGGATTAGTGTGGTCAATAGTATCATTTTGTTCAATGAAGGTTACTCCTTCCCAATTGCCAACTATCTCATACCCCATGCTGTCAACAAAGAAGATTGTATCTAAAATACTAATTGTGTCCGAAACACTTACTGTATCGAAAACAGATACAGTATCTGTAAGTTTTGAATCCATGTCTTCAGCTAGTTCTTCGCAAGATAATAATGCGAAAAAAATCAAAAATGATAAAATGATTGATCGTTCAAAAAAAGATAAAATACTTTTCATCAATTACAAATATAATAAAATTAAATATCGAACCTGTCGTTGTCCATTACCTTCATCCATACTTGAACAAAATCATTGACAAATTTTTCTTTATTATCATCCTGAGCATACACTTCTGCATATGACCTAAGGATCGAATTAGATCCAAAAACTAAGTCAACTGCAGTAGCTCTCCACTTAACTTCACCAGATTTCCTGTCAATCACTTTATAACTATTTTCATCAACTACCTCCCATTTATTATCCATATCCGTAAGATTTACAAAAAAGTCATTTGTAAGTGAACCAACCTTATCAGTAAATACTCCGTCATCGGTTCCTCCAAAATTTGTACCAAGAACTCTCATACCACCTATTAAAACTGTCATTTCAGGAGCTGAAAGGCCTAATAGGTTTGCTTTATCAATCATCATTTCTTCAGCATTAGAAGCGCATTCAGATTTTATAAAGTTTCGAAATGCATCAGCGGAAGGTTCTAGTGGTGCAAATGAATCTTCATCAGTCATATCTACTGTTGCATCACCTCTTCCTACAGATACATCAACATTTACTTTAAATCCTGCATTAGATGCAGCCTCTTCAATTGCAGTACTACCAGCAAGTACAATAGTATCAGCCATACTTACACCTGACTCTTCAGCAATAGGTTGAAGTACTCCTAACGTTTTCAGCAATCTGTCTGGTTCATTTGCTTCCCAATTGATTTGTGGATTAAGTCTTATCCTTGCTCCATTAGCTCCACCTCTTAAATCTGAAGACCTAAAAGTTCTTGCACTATCCCAAGCAATACTAACTCTCTCAGATATTGATAGTCCAGAATTAGAAATTTTTTCTTTTACAAAATCAACATCAAAATTTTTATTTCCTAAAGGAACAGGGTCTTGCCAGATTAAATCCTCTGAAGGAATATCATGACCAATATACCTTACTTTAGGACCCATGTCCCTATGAGTCAATTTAAACCAAGCCCTTGCAAACATATCAGAAAAATATTCATGGTCATCTTTAAACCTCAAGGATATTTCTTTGTAGATAGGATCCATTTTCATAGCCATATCAGCATCTGTCATTATTGGGTTTTTCCTTACAGATGGATTAGATGAATCGATAGGTTTATCTTTTTCATTAATATCTACAGGTTCCCACTGCCATGCTCCAGCTGGACTTTTCTTTAGTTCCCACTCATGATTAAAGAGCATCTCAAAATAACCATCATCCCACTTAGTTGGGTTAGTTGTCCATGCTCCTTCAATACCACTAGTTACTGTTTCATTTGCATTAGCATAACCATTAGGATTTTTCCAGCCAAATCCCTGTTCATGTATAGCAGCACCTTCTGGCTCTTTTCCTAATGCTCCTGAGTCTCCGTTTCCATGAGCTTTTCCTACGGTATGACCACCTGCAGTTAATGCAACTGTTTCCTCATCGTTCATAGCCATTCTCGCAAAAGTTTCTCTGATATGAAGCGCAGTTACTTGAGGGTCTGGATTGCCATTAACTCCTTCAGGATTTACATAGATTAAACCCATGTGTGTTGCTGCGAGTGGGTTTTCCATGGTAGAGGTATCCTTAATATTTACGTATCTCTCTTCACTAGGAGCAAGAAATTCTTTTTCAGATCCCCAGTATATATCTTTTTCTGGATGCCAGATGTCTTCTCTTCCATAAGAGAAGCCAAACATCTTAAGGCCCATACTTTCATATGCAACATTACCAGCAAGAATAAATAGATCTGCCCAACTTATTGAGTTACCATACTTCTTTTTAATTGGCCACAATAATCTTCTCGCCTTATCAAGATTCGTATTATCAGGCCACGAATTTAATGGTGCAAATCTGAGATTACCTGTTCCTGCACCTCCTCTACCATCTGATATTCTATATGATCCCGCGGCATGCCAAGCCATTCTTATCATGAGACCACCGTAGTGACCCCAATCTGCAGGCCACCATTCTTGAGGTGTCACCATCAGCTCATGCATATCTTTTTCTAGAGCAGAAAAATCTAAGTTCTTTACTTCTTGCCTATAACTGTAATTGTCTCTAAAAGGGTCAGTTTTAGAATCATGTTGATGTAACATATCAAGGTTCAAAGATTTTGGCCACCACTTGGTGACAGATGTATCCTGGGTTGTGCTACCACCGTGCATAACAGGACATTTTCCACTTCCAAAGTTTTTCATTAACGTAATATTTTTTAGTTCAAATCAATTAAACAAATGTAAGTAATAACCGTTTGAATTTTTAGTTCGAAATGATGATTTTTTTACAAAAAGGAAGTTAAAAAAATTTGAATGGAAACTATTTTTAATATATGTTTATAGAAAATCGGAAATGAAAAATAGAAATAAAAATTTATGGGTCATAATATTACTATTCTTTACAATTTCATGTAGTGAAGAAGAGACTGAAAATATTGACATTAATGAAACTAGTTTAACAGTTTGGAAAGGTGACCTATTAACCTTTGAAAAAGCAGATGGAGCTGATCCTAGTCAGGCATCTAATCAAGATAGAATCTCTGATAATGTATGGATAACAAGGGGTAATGATGGTGGTCAGATATTTAATATAGCGAAGGAGAATAATGCTGATAAAAATAAAAGTCCTATAGGAACACAATGGGCCGTTGGAAGTATAGATGATGTAGAATCACTTTCTTTTGATGATTTTAGATCCGCAGTAGGACAACCAAAAAGTATTGTTGGAAAAAATTTAGTATTACATCTACAAGAAGATGACATATATTGTAGTGTAAAATTTACTTCGTGGTCATCAGGAAGCAAAGGAGGATTTTCTTATGAGAGAACAACACCCTAAAATTAGGTGTTAAAACTTTACCTAGTAATAGTCATCAATCAAATAATATAGAGATTAGTTTCAGATAACCTCTTTAAAAAAAATACTTTTTTTTCATATTAATTTGTATGTTTAAGTATACATAAATATAAATTAGATAACCATGAAGAAATTTTGGATATACTTTTTACTACTATTTTCATTGAGTTGTGAAACTGAAGATATTTTAGAAGAAGAATTAAATGAGGAAATCACAGATACCGACAACACCAACGAAGAGGATGAAGACACATCCAATTCAACAAGATCAGCTGAAGAAGACCAAAAGTTTGTGGAGGATGGAATTAAAAGTTTACTATCATGTATAGAAGAATTAGAATCAGGTGAACTATCAAATTTATTAATTAAGCTTTATGATAATGCAGATGCAGACTATAGTGATTATCATGAGACAATGGTTGAAGCAATTGAAAATATTCCAAACTATCAGCCACTCCTTAATTCTACATATCCAGAGGAAAGATTAAACGCATCAAATTATTATGGTATATATACCTATAACAAACTTTATAATTCTTGGTCAACGTCTCCTTCAGATTCTGAAATTAGGTTGATTTTTCCAATGTATACAAATTCAACGTCAAATGACACTTATATCACTTTGTCCAACATGACTGAAGAATATATGAACATCGAAGATCCTATATATTTTCCAACAAAGCTACTTATTGAAATGTTTCATATGGATGAAAAGATGTTTGGTATAGATGTATCTAATGTTGATTACAAGATGTCAGGAGAAATTCCAGTTCCTGAGGACGTTGATATTAGTATTTATACAAATCCTTTTACTCACGACCTTTCAATTGATAAAATTTATGATGATGAATTTAGCTTGAACTATTCTTTAAGTAACGGCTCAGGTTGCATCACTGAAATAAGTGGGGTTGTTAAATTATTATCGACTGATTACGAGAACCTTGAGGACAATGATATTGATCAGATATTATTAAATATCAATACCAATGGAATGAAATTTGACGTTGATATTGATGCAGAAAGATTATTTGCACTAGACGACCCAAGTACTACTCAACTTAATTACTTCATTGATGTTGAGGTGTATAGTGGCAATACGCTACTTGGTGAGTTAGAACTTCAGGAAGATGAAAATGAAGAGTATTATGTAAATATGGTTTTTGTTGATGGGACAGTAGTTAATACTGAATATTTCGATGGAATTGGTATACAAGCTGATGATTTTATTGAAACAATAGAAGGAATTATAGCTAGATATACTGATAGGTTAGATGACTAAAAAAATAATACTATCAATTTCATTAGTCTTACTAATCGTATCAAATATAAAAGGCCAAGAAAATAAAAATCAAATATCAATTAATGCAGATAATATTATTCCTGCATTATTTACATCTAACTCGGATGCGTTTAATTTAATTTACAGAAGGGGAATAAAAAGTGATATACATTTGAGGGTTGGGCTTAAATATTTTTATGAAGAGGATAATGAATTTAACTTAGGTTTAAAAACTGGTATAGATAAAAGGTTTAAAGTCTCAAAAAAATGGTCATTTTATTACGGAATGGATTTTAACTTAATACATAACGAATCATTTAGTTCTGATAGGAAATATTTAGAATTAGCGCTTAGCCCATTTTTTAGAGTAGAGTTCTCCATTAGTGATACCTTTTCCATATCTACAGAACCAGGGCTCTATTTTAAAATAATGCCAATCAAGGATAATGACAATAGCCCCGTTGATAATTCAAATTCTATCTTCAGCTCCAGCTTATCAAATATTGGACTAATAAATTTTAATATCTCCTTTTGAATTGACTCTTAACAAAATC
>MDTB01194902.1_pt1 | contig 29886 bp, 28 predicted proteins | sample 811161 | NCBI WGS metagenome assembly MDTB01 (sample SAMN05326650, study PRJNA326480) | marine metagenome | isolation source: seawater | place: Mediterranean Sea | collected 2009 | reverse complement strand
TTATGAGGAATGATAAACATATTTAGAAAGTTTATTCCAACTAAACTCGCCTAAAGACGAGCGTCCCATTGGTACCACCAAAACCAAAAGAATTAGAGATTGCCCCCTCAATTTTCATTTCTCTAGCCTCATTTGGTACGTAGTCTAAATCACACTCTGGATCAGTCTTTGAGAGGTTAATTGTGGGGGGGGCAATTTGATTTTTAACTGCCAAAGCAGTAAAAACCGCCTCAACTCCTCCTGCGGCACCAAGCAAATGCCCTATGCTGGATTTCGTCGAGCTGACAGCAACATCTCCAGAGTGGTGGCCCAAAGCTCGCTTTATAGCTATTGTTTCAGCTATGTCACCCAGAGGAGTTGAAGTTCCATGTGCATTAATATAATTGATGTCTTCTAGGGCTAATGAGCTATTCTTAATAGCATTAAGCATACATCTGGCAGCTCCCTCCCCGTCTTCGCTGGGTGCTGTTATGTGATGTGCGTCGGCGCTCATGCCATAGCCAGCTAATTCTGCATAAATGGTAGCATCTCGATTTTTTGCATGTTCATATTCTTCTAAAACCAAGACTCCCGCCCCTTCTCCTAAAACAAATCCATCTCTGTCCGAATCCCACGGTCTACTTGCTTTTTCGGGATCATCGTTCCGAATGCTTAGTGCTCTTGCGGCTGCAAATCCTCCGACTCCTAACGGAGATATGGTGGCCTCAGAACCGCCCGCAACCATCAAATCAACATCACCATATTCGATTAACCTCGCCGAGTCCCCGATACAATGGGTCGCCGTTGTACAGGCAGTCACCATCGCCAAACTGGGGCCTTTCAGACCGTACATGATAGACAAATTTCCTGAAATCATATTGATAATAGCCCCTGGGATAAAAAATGGGGATATTTTTTTGGGTCCTGAGCTCTCGACTATTTTGCTATTATTCTCGATAAGAGGAAGCCCTCCAATCCCTGAGCCAATATTGACACCTATTCGGTTCGCAAATAGTGGGTTTTTCTGAATTCCAGCATCTGAAAGAGCTTCAATGGCCGCAGCCATCCCATAGTGTATAAATAAGTCCACCCGTCTGGCGTCTTTTGGACTTAGATAGTTGGTGACTTTAAATCCGTCCACCTCTCCCGCAATTTTTGAGGCGTAAGGCCCCGAGTCGAAGCGCGTAATTTTCCCAATCCCTGACTTTGCTGCAAGAATGTTATTCCACGATTCCTGAGCATTTAAGCCAACGGGACACACGGTCCCCAGACCAGTTATTACTACACGTCTCTTTGACAATTCCGTATGCGCCTTCGCTCGAAATTTTAATCAATTACGAATTAAGATTAGCATTGACATAGTCAATCGCTTGCTGGACTGAAGATATTTTCTCTGCTTCTTCATCGGGTATTTCACACTCAAACTCCTCCTCAAGTGCCATAACCAGTTCAACCGTGTCCAAAGAATCAGCGCCAAGGTCGTCCACAAACGTGGATTCATTTTTTATGTCAGCTTCATTGACCCCAAGCTGCTCTGCTACTATTTTTATAACGCGTTGTTCTACAGATTCCATTAGCATCCCTTCTATAGTCTTTAGTAAATTCTCATATCCAAATTTGCCGCCATTACATCCAATTTTTAGCAAACCTGAATTTACCGGATCGTATTCTACCAAAAATGAAAAACTTTGGTTGCTATTCCATAAACATTCCGCCATTTACATGAATTGTACTACCTGTTATGTAGGAAGCCATATCCCCCGCCAAAAAAAATACGGCCTCAGCCACATCATTTGCCTCACCGAACTTGCCGATAGGTATTTGATTTAAAATAATTTGTTTTTGTTGCTCTGATAAGGCCTCCGTCATATCCGTCTTAATAAATCCCGGTGAGACGCAATTTATCGTGACTCCTCTCGAGCCTAACTCCTTTGCCAGAGATTTGCTAAAGCTCATTATTCCAGCTTTTGACGCTGCGTAATTCGCTTGTCCCGCGTTACCGGTGTGACCTACGACAGAAGTGATATTAATTATCCTGCCATATCTGGCCTTAATCATCGATCTCGAGACAGCTTTACAAAGTTTAAATACTCCTGATAGGTTAGTTTGGATTACATTATCCCAATCCTCCTGAGACAGTCGCATCAACAAGTTGTCCTTTGTTATCCCAGCATTGTTTACTAATATCGATAGTGGCCCCCGTTCCTCTTCTATCGTCTCGATGACAGATTTAATGCTTTCGAGGTTATTAACGTCCATTGGAAGCCCTCTGCAAAACCCCTCTTCTGATTGCAATTCCCCGCTGATTAAAGCAGCTCCTTCCGGCGTTGTGGCGGTTCCATATACAGCATAACCGTTTTTGATAAATTTGGATGCTATTCCCCTACCAATTCCTCTGGTAGCTCCCGTAACCAATACAGTTTTTGTATTATTCATAATATTAATCACCAATTTTAATTATATTTTTTTCCATTGATTGCAAACTATCAATTGGCATATTTTCAACATCCTTTGAAATGCGTTTATTCAATCCAGTCAATATCTTACTTGGCCCTAATTCGAAAATTTTTGAGGTTTGATATTCCGTTATAAAAATATTAACTAATTTAGTCCAATTAACCGGCATAACAACTTGTTGAACAAGAACTTTTCTAATTTCCTCAACCGTTTTGGCGACTTTTAAACTAGCATTATGCAGGATAGGGATAGCTGGCAATCTAATCTCGGCATCATCCAAAGCACTACTAAAATTTTCAATCATGGGGCTTAAAAGACTGCAATGTGATGGAACGCTCATTGGCAGCATAACCGCCCTTTTTGCCCCTTTTTGCGACGCTAACTCAATGGCCCGCTCTACAGCGGTTCTGTGTCCCGCAATAACGGTTTGGATTGGCGAATTAAAATTTGCTGCTGATACAAGGCTATCTTTGCTACTAGCCTTAACACAAATATCTTCCACTATTATGGGATTAAGCCCAATGATGGCTGCAATTCCACCGACTCCATCCGGAACGGCGTTTTGCATCAACGTAGAGCGTATATGAACTAAATTAAGAGCGTTTCTAAACGTTAAAGATTCACCAGCTACTAAAGCTACATATTCACCAAGGCTATGGCCAGCCATTACCTTCGGGTTTACCCCTCCCATTTTTTTCCAAGCACTCCAAAATGCCACCCCTGAAGTAAGCATAATTATTTGCGTGTTGATTGTTTTGTTAATATCTTCCACGGGGCCTTCCTTTACCAACTTGATCAGATCTTTATCAAGGACATCAGAAGCCTCTTCAAATTTTTCGGCGACAATTGGTACGTAAATATCGTCGCCTAACATTGCAACTGACTGAGAGCCTTGTCCGGGAAATACGAATGCAAAATTCATGTTTTTATATTTTTTTTAGTACTTTAAAAGAATGCCGCCCCAGGTGAACCCTCCACCCACCCCGGCCAGTAGTACGGTATCACCTGACTTTATCTTTCCGTCCTCAACAAACTCGTTCAATGCTAACGGGATGGAAGCAGCTGAAGTGTTCCCATGGTGATGAACCGTTGATACTAATTTTTTTTCATCTAGGCCTAGTTTTTGCGCAGTAGACTTCATAATTCTCGTGTTAGCTTGATGTGGAATGAACCAATCAATCTCTGATATTTCGATATTGGCCTTATGCATAACCTCCAGAGACACCTCTTCAAAAGCTTTTACAGCAAATTTAAATACTGCGGGCCCATCCATATGCACGAACGGATTTCCCGAAACTTTTCCTTTGGAAATAGACCCCGGAACACATAGCTTGTCTTTGTAATCCCCGTTAGCGTGAAGCTTCGCTGCCATGAGTCCTGCTTTCTTTGAATTTGCTATTATCGCAGCCCCTGCACCATCACCAAAAAGCACACAGGTTCCACGATCGTTATAATCTAGGATTCGAGAATACACCTCACTACCAATCACTAAAGCCGTCTTAGCTTGCCCTGATTTTATAAATAAATCAGCGATATTTAAGCCATATACAAAACCCGAACAAACTGCCTGGACATCGAAGGCGATACAATCTTTAACCCCAAGTTTTGACTGTACGATACACGCCGTGCTTGGAAAAATCATATCCGGTGTCGTTGTGGCAACGATGATTAAATCTACGTCGTTGGGTTCTAAATTAGCTCGTTTTAAAGCGCTGTATGCCGCCTTGTAACCCAAATCGCTAGCCAATTCGTTATCCCCTGCAACCCGCCTTGATTCAATGCCGCTGCGTTCAACTATCCAAGAATTAGAGGTTTCAAGCATCTGCTCAAAATCAAAATTTGTTAACCTTTTTTCTGGAAGATAACTCCCTGTGCTAATTATTCTCGAATACATCTTTAGGAAACATCCTCGTTAATTTCTGACATTCGGGCGGAGATCTCATTCAACATGTTGTTCTTAACCTCCCCGAATGCTTTCTCTAGCGCAAATTCAAACGAAAAAGAGTCGGCTGCTCCATGACTCTTAACTACAATCCCCCTAAGCCCTAAAAGACTTGCTCCATTGTAGCGACGATGATCTACCCGTCTTCGAAATTGTTTAATGACAGGTAACGCCATGAGCCCAGCAAATCGACTTAGGTATCCCTTGTCAAATTCTTCCTTTAGATATTGAGCTAGCATTTGAGTTAATCCCTCAGACGTCTTCAATGCAACATTTCCAACAAAACCATCGCAAACTATGACATCTGTCTGACCAATGTATATATCTGAGCCCTCAACATTCCCAGAAAAATTCAGTCCACTTTTTTTTAATAAGTCTGAAGCAGCTTTCACAACCTCGTTTCCTTTGATATCCTCCTCACCGATATTGAGCAAACCAATGCTCGGCTTGGTTTTACCCCCAATCGCGCTAAATAGGCAGGCACCCATCACCCCAAACTGTAAAAAATGTTCGGCCTCACATTTCACATTTGCCCCAAGGTCAAGAACACAAGTGTGCCCCTTCAAAGACGGAAGTAGTGATGCTATTGCCGGCCTTTGAATTCCCGGAAGCATCTTCAGAACAAACCTAGAAATGCCCATTAAAGCTCCGGTGTTGCCAGCGCTAACTGCTGCATCTGCTGTTCCCTCCTTAACCAAATCTATTGTGACCCTCATGGATGAGTCACGTTTTCCCCTGAGCGCTTGAGTAGGTTCGTCTTGCATAGTAACAACCTGAGTTGCATCGCGAACAGATACTCTTTTTTTGTCGAATTTTAACTTTTTCAGCTCGTTGAATATGACAGATTCATTCCCAACAAGAAATACCGAGCAATCTTTATTTTTTTCTAAAAAACCAAGCGACGCCGGCACGGTAACCCCTGCGCCATGATCTCCTCCCATACAATCAACAGCTATAGCTACGGGCATTTTAAATTAAAAAAATGATGCAAAGAGAGGTATAGCGGTGCACATCGCTTTTCATCTTGCTAATCTTTTCCCGTTGAAATAGGCGAAGGCAAACATTTAACTACTCCTCCTCTGAAGTCTCAACGTCTAAAACTTTTTTCCCCTTGTAGAACCCGTTGGGGCTTATGTGATGCCTCAAATGCGCCTCACCAGTACTCGATTCAATGCTAATAGCTGCATTTGTTAATGAGTCATGAGAACGACGCATATTTCTCTTAGAGGGAGTTTTTTTACTTTTTTGAACTGCCATCCCAAACTCCTGTATAAAATTAATGATGTATTCTACTACCTCAAGCCGAATACGTGAAATTGGAATTTGTTATCAGCAGCTATTGATTGACAATAACACAATTCCAGTCCTTGACAGATTATTCCGATGGGCGGCATATTAGTCAGTTTAATCAATACTGTCAAAATAAACTCGTGAATTCTGAAAACAAACCTCATAACTCAATAAAGATAACTCTTGGCTCGTCGTCTCTATACAGGGCACAACTTCTTCAAAGACTTCAGCTTCCTTTTGAAACTGAATCCCCAAATATTGATGAAAATCCGCTTCCCACAGAAAAGCCCCTCAACACTGCACTAAGGCTAGCTTGTGAAAAAGCCAAAAAGATTAGTTTAAATCGTAAAGACTCGTACATAATCGGATGTGATCAAGTAATCGAATGCCAAGGTAAAACTCTTGGCAAACCATTTACCAATGAAAAAGCAAGAGAACAATTGCGATGGGCAAGCGGCAAAACGCTTTCTTTATATTCTGGAATTTGTTTGCTGAGTCCAAAAATAAACAGCATGCAGTCTGATGTGATTCGAGCTCGCGTGAAATTGCGCAATCTGCATCAAACAGAGATAGATAAATATTTATCACTCGAACCAGCTCTTGATTGTGCCGGTGGACTGAAGATTGAGGGGCTGGGGATTAGTTTAGTCAAAAGTGTGGAGTGCAGTGATCCGACCGGCATTATAGGTTTGCCATTGATAAGACTTTCAGAAATGCTGAGAGCTGAGGGCATAAATATCTAAACAATTAAAATTATTTAACCACAAATTGCTGTTCGTAAAAAAAAGATAATGCGATATCAAAGACTTTACCACTAATTTCAGTAGCTAACTTATCAAAAAAATGAGGTTCATGACTGAAATTCATGATAACTTCTGCGCCGATGATTTCTTTAGCCACGTAATCAATGGTGCCTATATGGTCAACCAAACCAAGCTTGATACTTTCTTCTCCAGTCCAAATCAAGCCAGAGAAAATATCTCGGTTCTCAGCTAAGCGATCTCCTCGAGATGTTTTTACGTTTCTTTTAAATTGCTGATGTATTTGCTCCAATAGTGCCAATACGTGTTTTTCGTGCGATGGGTTTAAATCTGAAAAAGGATCCAAAAAGCCCTTATTATCACCAGCAGTGAACAATCTCCGTTGAATTCCTAATTTCTTTAAGGATTCTGAAAACCCGAACCCATTAATAACAACTCCAATTGATCCCACTATACTAGCGGGGTCAACAAAAATTTTATCGGCAGCAACAGCAACATAGTAAGCTCCAGAGGCGCAGATATCTTCAACCACAGCATATACAGGAATTTCTGGATAATCTTCTTTGAGTTCTAGAATGTTTTTGAAAATACGCCTGGACTGTGCCGGACTGCCTCCTGGACTGTTTATATGAATTATCACTCCCTTAGTGCCAGAATTTTTAAAAGCTTCTCTCAATCCATTAATGACATTCCCGGCGCTGGCGTCTTGCTCTAATCCTATTTCACCAAAAACTTGAACGAGACCGGTGTGCTGACCCGAAACCGGTGACGATGGAAAATCAAATAAATCAAAAAATGAGAAAGATATGAATACGATATAGCCGAAGAAAAGAATTTTGAAAAAAATCCCCCATCGCCGATTTGCTTTTTGCTCCCGAAGGCTAGCACTTGCCAACTTTTCGATAGTTTCCCTTTCCCATGATCTTTCAGAACTCATTTTTATTCCTTAGACGAAAATTTTTCATTGTTTTGCAGAAAATAAATATATCCATTCTCTTCGAAGACATTTATCGATTGAAGACTCGCGCCTATACAAGGCCCACTCACGCATTTACCTTCATCTGGAGTAAACATTGCTCCATGATTAGAGCATATGATATTTTTTTTGTTGGCATCAAAAAATGCCCCTTCCATCCAATCTAATTCAACAGGAATATGTGCGCACTCGTTTATATAACCGTAAACTTTTGAGCAATACCTTATGGCAAAAGCCGATCTATCAACTCCGTTTTGTTGTCGAACCACGAATCTAATTCCATCCCCCGTCTCTATCAAATCATGAGATCTACCAATTATTTGTTTTGTAAAATCCAATCGAATACATCCTTAGGTTTGTCAACAATAGCTTTTGGTCCAAATTCAATTAACTCTGATTTTGAGTGTGCACCGTACGATACTGCTAGTGCGTGAACCTCTGCGTTGTTTGCCATGCATAAATCATGGGTGGTATCCCCAACCATTAGGACGTCCTCCGAACTCAGATTAAAGTGTTTCAGCATCCATAAAATCATTGCTGGATCCGGTTTAGGTTTCTCTTGGTCGGCACAACGCGTTGCATGAAATAAGTCTTCAATTTTATAGTCCAGCAATTCATTCGACAATCCTGCCTGAGTCTTTCCAGTACCGATGGCAATAAAAAACCCCCTTTTTTTTAATGAAAGTAACCCCGTTTTTACGCCTGAAAACAATTCTATCTTATTTTTTATAGCTAAAAAATGATGTCGGTAATTTTCAGCAATCTTTGAAATGAGTGGTTTTCCTATACCAGGCTGAAGGTGCTGCATAGCGTCTTTTAGACCTAAACCAATAACATATTTCGCTTTTCGAGAATCTGGTGGCTCCAAACCAACTGACGCAAATGCCTTCTGGATGGAGCTGGATATATGTGCAACAGAATCGTTTAACGTTCCGTCCCAATCGAATACTATCAATTTATATTTTTTGTCCATTTACAATTTATATTTTTTTTCCATTTATTAAAAATAACAGAATCTGATGCCTAATCCGAGGTTAATAGTGTATTAAAGGAACTTGGCAATTCCACTGCGACCCGGAACACTTTCCCCGTACTCGGGTGGTCAAATTTTAAGCTCTTGGCGTGCAAAAACATTCGTTTGTTTTTTTCCCTCTCTACCAATTTATTCAAATTATCGTCTCCGTACTTATCATCTCCAGCAACTGGGTACCCTATGTGAGCCAAATGTACTCGAATTTGGTGAGTTCTTCCTGTAAAAGGTTGTGCTTCAAGAAGGCAAAATTTCTTTTTTTTCTCTATTAGGTGAAATAATGTTTTCGCTTCTTGTCCACTTTTATTAATTATCACGTGACGCTCCCCCCCTTGCCTGTGCGTTCTTAACAAAGGAAATTCGGCAATTTTTCTTTTGAACGGCCATTTGCTTGAAACCAAAGTGTTGTATTTTTTTATAATTTGACCGTTACGAAATTGCTGATGAAGTGAAATTAGAGCCTTTCGATTTTTTGCGAGTACCAAAACTCCTGAAGTGTTCCTATCGAGTCGGTGGGCCAACTCTAAATATTGACCGTCATCTCTTTTCCTCAAACTTTCTATTATTCCTTGGGAGATTCCACTACCCCCATGAACCGCTATCCCCGATGGTTTGTTCACAATTAACAAGTGATCATCCTCATAAACAATTTGGCTTGATATTAATTCAGGACGACCCTTATTAATTTTTTTTGTATCAAGGATCTCAAGAGGTGGAATCCGAATTTTATCGTTGTACTCTAACCTATAGCCTGCCCGGCACCTTCGGCTGTTTACCCGAACTTCACCTTTTCTGATTATTTTATAAATATGATTTTTAGGAATAGTCTTGACAATTTTTATAAGAAAGTTGTCCAACCTCTGCCCCTCACTATTCTCATCTACAATTATCTGATGGGTTGTGGCTTTGCTTATAGCTCTCATTTTGCTTATAATTCTGTGATGACGGGGTAATTTCCAAAGTGGCCCAGTTGCTTAAGACGAGAAAAGTTTATTTCTTGCAGCTAATATTCGGTCACTTTCACCCAAATGGGAACGTTCACTAGCCCAAATTAAAGTAGTGATAACGGTATTAATTGCGCGCTTTAGCAAGATGACGGATGGATTATAACCCTAGTCCAATTTAAATGGGCTAGAAAATTTGTGTTACTGACTAGGACTAATAGTAAAAATATCAATTAATTAGAGCTGGTAAGTCTGATGACAAGCAATTACAGGCAAATTTAACCGACTTAACAGCAGCCTGTTCAGAATCCTCCTCTTCAATCGAAGCGTGGGAGAAGTTAAACATGAAGCGCATGCTTTTTAATGCTACACAGTCTGAAGAACTGCGTGTGGCGATAGTCGATGGACAAAAGCTCCTCGATCTTGATATAGAGACAACCGGGAAAGAGCAACGGAAGGGTAACATATATAAGGGAGTAGTCACTCGGGTTGAACCGAGCCTTGAAGCTGCCTTTGTTGACTATGGCGCTTTGCGCCACGGGTTTCTACCCTTCAAGGAAGTGAGCAGATCTTATTTTGCAAATCCCCAAGCTGACCCTGCAAAGGTTCGCATACAACAAGCGCTCAAAGAAGGACAAGAAGTACTTGTGCAAGTAGATAAAGACGAAAGAGGCAACAAGGGAGCTGCACTAACAACTTTTATTGGATTAGCCGGAAGGTATCTTGTATTAATGCCTAACAATCCTCGAGGCGGAGGAGTATCGAGAAGGATTGAGGGCGAAGATCGTAACGAATTGCGAGAACTTATTTCACAATTGAACATCTCCTCTGGAATGAGTGTTATTGCGAGGACCGCAGGTATCGGAAGAACGGCAGAGGAACTGGATTGGGATTTAAATTATCTCGTACAACTGTGGAACGCTATATCTTCCGCTAGTGATCAGCAAGCGGGATCTTTCCTAATATACCAAGAAAGTAGTCTTGTGATTCGGTCTATAAGAGATCATTTTCATCAGGATATTGGTGAATTACTAATTGATACAGATGAAATTCACGAGCAAGCAATTCAATTTATGAGTCATGTAATGCCCAATAACGTGGATAGGGTAAAAAAATACTCTGATGAAGTCCCTTTGTTCTCTAGATTTCAGATTGAACATCAAATCGAAAGTGCTTATTCACGGGAGGTAATGTTGCCCTCGGGAGGAGCTATTATCATTGATCATACCGAGGCAATAGTAGCGATTGACGTAAATTCTGCGAAATCTACAAGGGGTAGTGATATTGAAGAGACGGCGTTCAAAACAAATCTTGAAGCGGCGGAAGAAATCACAAGACAACTCAGACTCAGGGACCTTGGTGGATTAGTCGTCATTGATTTTATTGACATGGAGAGTAACAAAAATCAGAGAGAGGTTGAAAATTTCCTGCGAACATCATTGGGAAATGATAGAGCTCGGGTACAAGTTGGTAAAATTTCCCAATTTGGATTGCTCGAGTTATCTAGGCAAAGGATTAATTCGGCATTGGGTGAAACTAATTCCATAACGTGTCCACAATGCAATGGATTGGGAACCATAAGATCTACTGAGTCCACGGCCTTACACATTCTGCGTATTTTGCAGGAAGAAGCGATGAAAGAAAACACCGCTACCATTCATGCTCAAGTTCCGGTCGATGTTGCAACCTATCTTTTAAACGAAAAAAGGGAAGAATTTCATGATTTGGAAAGTCGTTTAAAAATCAACTGTTTATTGATTCCCAATACAACTCTGAATGTTCCACATTATGAAATCACCAGAGTTCGGCATGACGATCAAATTTCCACATTATCTGACTCCACCCCGAGTTACAGGCTTGCGAATAATGTAACGGATAATAATTACGAATTAATTAAAAAGACCAAGGCTAAAGATAAAAATGCGGAAGCTATAGTCAAGGGGATCCCCACTGGGAAGCCAGCACCAGTTAAGAAGAAAAAAGGAATGATCGCATCGCTTGTGAAACTTATAAAAACAATATTTGGATCGAAGAAGAAAAATAAAAGAAGGTCAATAAAAAGCAGAACAAAGTCAATGAAATCGCGAAGGGATAGAAGGCCTGATCGCCGGAATGATTCGAATAAAAGGGATTTAAGAAGGCGAGAAAAAGATAGTAAAGAAAGTCGCAGGGATAGGACTAACGACCAGAGGAGAAACCAACGAACCAGGAAAGGACCTCAGAGCGCTCGCGATACTTCTACCGACGAACAATCCAACGAGCACGTCGAAGCCAGAAATCGACGAAGACGACGTAGGGGGAAACCCTCGGAAACTCAGGATGGGGCAATTGCCACTGACAACAAAAAACAGGCATCTGTTGATGGGAAATATGAATCGCACGTTTTGCCAACCGACCTGCCAAATGAAAACAATCAAATTAATGATATTACAGATCGACATACTCGACCCATTCAATCGGAAGAGTCACTAATCGACAAAGCAGAAAAAAAAGAAATTGCCGCTGAAATGAATGAACAGGATGGTTTTTCGCTAAAAGAAACTAAGATTGCCGAAGATCCGTCGCCCGGAGCCAATGGAGCATTGGACCTTAAAAATTCACTTAAAAACGAAGAGGGACGAGAGTTTGTAGAAACATCTTTTGATTTGCCTTCGGATATGGAGATGATTGAGACCAAACAAAAATCGATCGAATCAACGGAAAATGCGAAAGCTCCTCAAGGAAAAGTTAATCAACGTGACTTAATTCATGAAAATGTTTTTCCAGATCAAGCAGTAGATAAACCTAAACAACCGCTAGTGTTAGAACAAGTCGAAACCAAAAAATCTGAAGACAATGATTGACGGTCGTAGGCCATTACTGGTGAAGGCTTTAAACATTCATTTTTTTAAAAATAGAATCAAAAAAAGCCGTTACTGATTTTTCGATCAAAGCGAAGCAGCTTGTAAATTCTCGTTCACCCCCCGAATAGGGATCAGGGATTTCAGCTGGTTTCAAATTTATATGCGACGCCAGCAGTCTGACTTTTTCCGTTGTCATACTCTTGTTTATTCTTGATAAATCTCGTATGTTCTGAAAATCCATTACAAGAATATAATCAAAAATATCAAAATCTATATTAGCTACCTGTCTTGCTCGAATCTTCGATAAGTCGTAGCCTCGCTTTCCACCCTCTTCTCGCATTCGCAGATCTGGAGGGCTGCCAACATGGTGATCTACTGTCCCAGCAGAGTCAATAAAAAAAAAGTGTTCAAGTTTTCTTTTACCGATAATCCCATTAGCTATAGCCTCGGCTGCAGGAGATCGACAATAATTTCCCATGCAAACGAATAAAGTCGATATTTTTTCTGCTTTTTTATTCATCAAATATTCAACCCATCATCGAAGATTTATGTACCCAAATTGCGTTTATTTTAACGAAACTTTTCGTAAAACCCGAAGTTGATCTCTTAAAACAGCAGCATTTTCGAAATCTAAATTCTTAGCCGCATCACGCATTTTTTTCTCTATTTTAATAACTTGTTGCATCAGTTGCTTGTCTGTTTTTATTGAAATCATTACCTCATTTATCTCTGAGTTAACGGGATCATCAATGTCGACGCTATCTGATGAGGTATCTATTAAATTTTGAATTTTTTTCGTGACGCCCCTCGGCTTAATATTGTACTTTTTATTGTGAGCTAGTTGTTTTTTTCGCCGACGCTCAGTTTCATCAATGGCCTTTTTCATTGACCTTGTGGTAGTGTCTCCGTACATGATAGCGGTTCCGTTTAAGTGTCTTGCGGCGCGACCAATTGTTTGTATTAAAGATCTTTCCGATCTTAAGAAACCCTCTTTATCCGCATCTAGCACAGCCACTAACGACACCTCCGGAAGATCTAAACCCTCTCTCAACAAATTAATTCCAACCAAGACGTCAAAAGCACCGAGGCGCAAATCCTTAATAATTTCAACTCGTTCGATGGTATCAATGTCTGAGTGTAAATAACGAACTCTGATATTATTCTCCTGCAAATAATCGGTAAGGTCCTCTGCCATCCTTTTAGTAAGGGTAGTGACTAATATTCTTTCGTTTAACAATACCCTCGACGCTATTTCGGATAAAAGGTCATCTACCTGGTTAGCGGCAGGTTTGACAAAAATTTTGGGGTCTATTAATCCAGTCGGACGAACCACTTGTTCAACAACTTGGCCTTGATTCTTTTGTTCATAATCTGCCGGTGTGGCAGAAACAAAAATTGTTTGCCGAACTATTTTTTCAAATTCCTCAAATTTTAAGGGCCGATTGTCTAGCGCTGACGGCAATCGAAAGCCAAAATTAACCAAGTTTTCTTTTCGTGATCTATCTCCTTTATACATTCCTCCAAGCTGCGGCACCGTTACATGCGACTCATCTATAATAATAATGGCTTCCTCCGGGAGATAATCGAGCAAAGTTGGTGGTGGTTCCCCCTGTGACCTGCCAGATAAGTGCCGTGAATAATTTTCAATCCCTTTACAAAAACCCATTTCGCTTAGCATCTCAATATCGAACCGAGTTCTTTGCTCAATTCGTTGAAGTTCTAATAATTGTCCGGAATTCTTAAAAAAATTTATACGCTGATCCAATTCTTTTTTTATCGCGTCTAACGCTCTATCACGAGTCTCTGGAGTTGTTACATAGTGACTTGATGGATAAACTGTGAATCGCTTGAGATTTTTCTTTATTTGCCCATTAAGAGGGTCGAACAAGTTCAATGCCTCAATTTCGTCATCAAATAAGGATATCCTCAAACCCAACTCCGAGTTCTCAGAGGGATATACATCTATGATGTCACCCCTAACCCTAAACCCCCCTCTTTTAAAATCTAGATCGTTTCTTTCATACTGCATCTCAACGAGACGTTGGATAATACCTCTTTGGCCAAGGTTCTCATTTACCCTGAGGTGAAGCACCATTGCATGATAATCAGCAGGGTCACCAATTCCATATATGCATGATACTGTAGCCACAATAATTGAATCTTTCCTTTCTAAAAGGGACTTTGTAGCAGACAGTCGCATCTGCTCAACGTGCTCATTAATACTTGAATCTTTCTCTATGAACAAATCACGCGCTGGAACATACGCTTCCGGTTGATAATAGTCGTAATAAGAAACAAAATATTCGACGGCATTTTCAGGAAAAAACTCTCTGAATTCGGAATATAGTTGGGCAGCTAATGTTTTATTGGGAGCCATAACTATGCTGGGTCTTCCGCATTTTGCTATGACATTGGCCATTGTAAAAGTTTTGCCAGAACCCGTTACTCCTAACAAAGTTTGATACTGTAGTCCTGAATCTAGTCCGTTAAGTATTTTTGATATTGCTTCAGGCTGATCTCCTGCTGGAGGAAACAGTTTTTGTAACTTAAAAGGACTCCCGGGAAAAGTTTGAAGATTATTTTTTAAATTTTTCATAATCTACCGTTACGTTATAATACGAATCGATTGTACAATGCTGTATGACAAATCGGTGATCTATTTTCGACAAATTAGTCAAGGAAACAAATTAAAAAAATGATCGAGAAAAAATTTGAATCGATAAAAATGGCTCCGCGAGATCCTATTTTAGGTTTGACAGAACTTTTTAAATCTGATTCTCGTCCCGAAAAGATTAATCTGGGTGTAGGGGTTTATTACGATGACCTGGGACAAGTCCCCCTCCTAAAATGCGTTCAACAGGCTGAAGTTACACTGGCGGAGCGAGCTATACCGAGAGCATATTTGCCAATCAATGGAGACCAAACTTATTGCGATAAAGTTCAAGAATTGCTGTTTGGAGCTTCTGCCCCAGCAATTGAACAGAAAAAAGTTATAACTGTTCAGACCCTTGGAGGTACAGGAGCACTAAGACTTGGAGGTGACTTCTTAAAATCTGTTTTTCCAGATTCAACTGTCTGGATTTCGGACCCTAGTTGGGAAAATCACAGAGGCGTATTTGAAAGAACTGGATTTACTGTCGATAAATACCCTTACTATGATTCTAGCAATAAAGGGGTCAAATATGACGAGATGATAATGGCGTTTGAAAGAATGCCCATTGGTTCGATCGTCGTTTTGCATGCGTGTTGTCACAACCCGACAGGTGTGGATTTGAATATTAACAAATGGGACGAAGTTATCGATGTGATGAAAAACCAAAAATTGGTCCCATTTTTGGATATAGCTTATCAAGGTTTTGGGGACGGTCTGGATGAAGATGGGCAAGTAATAAAGAAATTTGCTGATTCTGGAATGCATTTTTTGACAGCCAATTCATTTTCAAAATCCTTTTCGCTTTATGGTGAGCGTGTGGGCGGGTTATCGATAATGACTGCCAATGAGAACCAAAAAAATATTGTTGGGAGTCATTTAAAAAAAATTGCGAGAGCAACTTACTCAAATCCACCAACTCACGGATCAAAACTAGTCTCCACAGTATTATCCTCTCAAGAACTTTTCAGTGCCTGGAAAACGGAGCTAGCTGATATGAGAAATAGAATTAAATTAATGCGCGAATTAATTTGTGTTGAAATAAAAAAAATAAAACCTGAAGCCAACTTTAATCATGTTATTCAACAACGTGGAATGTTTTCATACACTGGTCTTTCAAAAGAGCAAGTGATCAAACTTCGGGAAAAGCACTCAGTTTATGCAATTGAGACAGGGCGAATCTGTGTCGCAGCTTTAAATTCAAAAAATCTAGCTCGCGCGGCCTCAGCAATAGCAGAGGTGCTCTGAAGTCACTTGTAATCATTCCCTGGATCAAAGTTAACATTAGTGGCAAGCACTCCAGCCCCTGGAACATGATTTAGTTCCAGCCGTGTTCCTGAAGGATCTTCAAAAAGGATCGAATAATAACCGGGCGCCCATCCACCACCTTCTGGCTGATGAATAATTTTGGCATCTATTTCCATAAGATGTCTATACAAAGTATCAATATCTTTCCTGTGTTTTGCTCGAAAACACAAATGGTGTAGCCCTACTCGTTTTTGATTAAAACGTTCCTTATCATCTGGAGGGTAAACTCGATTTATTCCTAAAGCAGTCCTACCCCCGACGTAATAAACGGTATCCTTTCCCGAAAAAACCAACTTCATTCCGAAAAATGGAAGAAGAGCATGATAAAACTCACAACAATCCTCCCAATGGCTTACATTTATCATTACATGAGCCATTCCATTAATTGAGATCATTTATGCTAGTCGTCAGTTAAGCTTTTTTTGAAGGAATCGATTAGTCCTTCCGGTGCTTTTATAACATGCTCAGGTTTGGGGAAACTACCATTGCGCACTTCACCAATAAATGCTTTGAATCCCGCTACCCGTTCCTCTTGCATCTTGGCTTTCAGTTTATGTAGTTCTTTATACTGCTTCGAATGTCTAGGATATGGGGGAGGGTTGTTCCCAAGAATATCCTCGGCGAATAAAAATTGAAAATCACCTCCTCGACCCGCGCCAATCGATGACGTCAGCAGAGAGGTTCTCAAGGTCAGTTCTGTGAGCAACTCTTCTGGAATAACTTCAACTTCAACCGCATAAGCTCCTGCTTTTTCGAACGATTTTATCTGCTCATGAATCCAAAGTGCCTCTTCAGTGGTTTTACCAACCGCACGGAGTCCACCTGTCCAAGTGCTTCTTCGTGGAACTAGCCCAGCGTGTGCTTGAACTGGGACTCCAGCCTCTGTGACTGCAGCAATAAGGCGAGGACTCCACTGGGTCATCACAGCATCAGCTCCGATTTTCATAGCTTCGTAAGCAAGCCTGATAGCCTCTTCTTCGCTAGCTGCTGCCACAAGCGGAACGGAAAAGGCCATAAAAGTATTTGGAGCTGCTTTTCTGACCGCTATGGCTGGTGCCGGATTTGAGGGGTCGAACCGTACCTTCATTGTGTCAATTCCAGCCTCTTCCGCTGCAGCTGCTTCCTCTGGGGTAAAACAAACTGTTTCTACTAAAACTCGTTTACCTTTTAAATCCCTTAAATCTTTAACAGTATAATTGCGAGTTCCATAAGCTCCTCCCACTGTCATAATTCGTTTTAAGCCCTTGGTGCTGGCTTCTCTTGACGGAATGCTTCCGTCACCCGTTGAATGACTCGCCATAGTCTGCTTTCCTTAAAAAAAATAAATTCGTCTAACTACAAAACCCTAAAATAGATAATGTCCTTCAACGGTGGTTCGCCGGACATCCCTAATCTGTCTGGTATCATCAAACGCTTTTCCCCTGTGCATCGTCTGACGATTATCCCACATTACCAAATCATATTTACTCCAATGATGGGTATACACGAACTCGGGTTGGGTCGCATGCTCGGTAAGATCCCTAATGAAACACATTGCATCGGGGCGAAGCCATCCCTTGATTGTTCCGATGTGGGCAGCTAAAAAAAGAGACTTTCTTCCTGTGACTGGATGTTTTCTGACTAAGGGCTGGGGAACGGGTAGAAAAAGCTGTTGCTCCTCATCGGATAGCTTGCCAGCCATATCAAAACCGAGCATTTGACGAGAGTAAAAGAGAGAGTGCTCGCATACCAAATTTTCAACCTGATCCTTGGTTTTTATATCTAGAGAGTCGTAGGCGGCTCTCATGTCTGCAAACTGCGTGTCCCCCCCCTCTCCCCATTCGGTTCTGGCTGATAAAAGTGAATACTTAGCAGGTATTTTTTTAAAAGAACTATCTGAGTGCCACAGTCTATTTCCAAGGTTAAACAATCTGTTTTTATCCTCCCGAGAGTATGGGGAGTCCCCTTTTGATAAATTTCCCACATCCGCCATTTCCGGATGTTTTAGCCGATTATCGCTCTCTTTTTTTAAACTAGAATTATTTCCCGGCCGCTCCAATACACCAAAGTTTCTGCTGAAATCCCTCTGTTGAACATCATTTATATCTTGATCAGGAAAAACAAGGACTGCATACTTGTCAATACCGGCCTCGATCTGGCTGACTTCCTCTCTTATCAAATCGTTTCGCAAGTCAACCCCAGTAACTTTGGCTACGAAACCATCACCGATAGGCCGAAATATAATCGTCATGATAATTCTCCCGAAAACATACCCTAGATAGTATCAATAGTAACCTAAAGTTTCACCATAATGAAGATATCGCGCGCCAGCGCTAGGCGACCAGAAATTGCTTCAGTTTATCCCAATCGAATTTCATTCCGTGTCCTGGCCTATCTGGCGCCGTAGCATATCCATTAGATATAACCAAAGGGTTTTCAATATAGTCATCCAGGCCAAAAGCATGTACCTCTAAGTAGGCGCCATTGGGGCATGCTGCCAATAAATGAACATGAACGTCATGGGCGCCGTGAGAAATAACTGGAAGATTATTCGCTTCCGCTAGTCTGGCAATTTTCATAAAAGGGGTAATCCCTCCGCATGTAGTAAAATCCGGTTCGGGAAAATCCACCCCACTGTGGCCGATCAATTGAGTAAATTCTGCTAATGTGTGTAGATTCTCACCTGTAGCGATTGGGACCTTACCAAGTGACCTCAAATGGGCGAAACCAACGTAGTCGTCTGGTGTAATAGGTTCTTCCACCCAAACCAACCCAAAAGGCTGAAGTGCCTCGAGCGCATTAGCTGCTTGATCAACTCTCCAAGCTTCGTTGGCATCCGCCATTAATTCAATATCTTCGGGCAAGTGCTTTCTCATGGCGGAGACTCTTGCTATATCCTCCGAGAGTTGTGATTTTCCCAATCTCATTTTTATAGAACGATGTCCTGTATCTAGGCTTCTTGTCGCTCCATCTAAAAGCTTGCCAACAGGGAAATTCAGATCTATGTTCCCTGCGTAAGCCTTTACTTTACTACTGTAACCGCCTAGCAGTCTCCACAGTGGTTGCTTGAGCAAAATCCCCTTTAAATCCCAAAGTGCCACGTCAACGGCTGCTATCGCGAAACTGACTGGTCCACCTCTCCCTGCGTAATGGTGGACTTTCCACATATCTTTCCAATGCTTTTCAATCAAGGAAGAATCCTTTCCAATCAGCATTTTAACAAACACATTCTGTACAATAGCTGCTATTGCTGGCCCTTGATTTTGCATCACAGCCGTATAGCCAGTTCCAACGACGCCGTCTTGGTCGGTTATTTTAACGACAACCATATCAAACCCAGTTAATAACCCCGCTGCTGCTGCCTCTACGGGCTCGGTTAATGGCACTCTGTAGGTGCTAGCTTCCACACTTTTAATCAACATCTCTTTCCCCTATTTTTGGTCGATTTAGCATCTGGTATTTCATATAATTATGATCCGACCAAGTACTCTTGTGTTAGAGTACCCGCTGATCCGGTTACTTGCGCTACATAATAACAACGTATTTTAAACATTAGTAGGACACCGTCATGATGATATTAATACAACGTTTTATAAAAACAACAGCTGCGGTAGCATTTCTTTCGATTTTTTTGCCAGGATGCTCAACGGAGTCGATAGACGAACCTGTTGAAAAACAAGGAAAAAAAATGAACTGGAAGATGGCTACTTCTTGGTCTGGTGGTGATATGATTACGGAAATTGGGCCCAAAGCTTTTGCAAAAAAAATAGATTTTCTTACAAATGGACGCATAAAAGTACAGACATTCCCAGCTGGAACTCTTGGAAAGGCCTTTAAGGTTTCAGGAACAGTCAAAAATGGGGTTGCGGAGGCAGGACATACTTGGATGGGCTATGACTGGGGGCGTGACAAGACAACCGTGCTTTTTGGGGGATTCTCAGGAACGATGGATGTCGAAAAAATCATACATTGGCTCTATGAGGGCGGTGGGCTAGAACTTTGGCAAGAGTATCGACTAAAAGAATGGGGCTTAATTTCATTTCCATGCATGCTAATGCCGTCAGAGGTGTTTTTGCACTCGCGAACGCCAGTCCGCACCTTAGATGACTTAAAAGGGTTGAAAGTTAGAACCTCTGGGGCTTGGCTTGATATTGTAAACCGCCTTGGGGCTTCGGCAGTTACTATGCCTGGCGCTGAGGTCTATACATCGCTTGAAAGAGGAACTATCGATGCTACAGAATGGGGTAGTTTGTCGGTCAATGTTCCCATGGGGCTGCATAAAATAGCCAAATATGTTGTTGTTCCCGGAATACATCAACCAACGGCTGTAGGTGAACTTATAATTAACCCAGAAATTTGGACACAATTATCGGAGCATGACAAAGAACTCGTTGCACTCGCTGCGAAAATGGTGACTTTAGAATTTTGGACTACGGTTGGACACAGAGATGCTGAAGCATTAAAGGAATATAAAGACAATGAAATCATCGTTTTATCTGATGAAGTTCAGGCTGAAGCTCGAAAAGTTTCAATGAAATGGGCAGATGAACAAGCAGCAGATAATGAATGGTTTAAGAAAATCTGGGAACACCAGAGAAATTATGAACTTTTGTGGAAAAATTCTTCCGACTACCGAGTTTCGACAACTTATGAGTAAATTATACCGAGTTTCGACAACTTATGAGTAAATTAATTAATAACAAAAAATATAATGTTGATTTGTAAGGCTATAGTTTCATTAAGTAGTGTTTTTCTAAAAACTGTTGACCAATCCTCTAAAATTCTTGGCACTGTTACGGGATGGCTGATACTTCCCCTAATATTTGCCACGGTTTACGAAGTTTTTTCGCGCTACTTTTTTAATTCACCAACAATATGGGCCTACGAAATCGCTACAATGGCAACAGGTACAGTGCTTCTTTTAGGAGCGCCTTACACACTTAAGGAAAAAGCCCACATAAGAATTGACGTTTTTTATTCTGGATTCAGTGAAAGAAAGAAACTATTCGTAGATATTTTTGGATATACCGTGTTTATATTGCCAGTCGGCTTCTGGCTATCTCACAGGCTAGGACTTTATGCCTGGGAGGCTTTTGAGACCGGCGAGCAATCGGGAGAGTCTACTTGGAATCCAGTTATTTGGCCTTACAGAGTTGTCTTCTGTCTTGGCATTCTTTTGCTCACCTTGCAAGCTGCGGCTGAGTGGTTGCGAGCTATTATGCAGCTTTTCTGTGGAAAAAAAGATGAATGAGTATTCCGCACTTTTAATGTTTCCCGCAATTATTGGAGTGCTCTTTTTGGGTTTTCCAATAGCACTGTCCTTAATGGGAGTTGCTTTATTTTTTGGGCTTTGGGCATTCGGTCCCGCAGTCATTTTCCAGTTTGTTGAGAAAGTTGATGATGTAGCAACGAATTATATTTTAGCAGCTGTTCCTCTTTTTATTTTTATGGGATCCATGTTGGAGAGGTCTGGTATAGCAGACCGGTTGTTCGAAGCCATCCATTTATGGACAAAAAAATTACCTGGCGGGTTGGCTATAGGCACAGTCATAATGTGTATTATTTTTGCTGCTTCCAGCGGAATTATTGGTGCAACTGAAACCGTTGTTGGGCTTTTAGCTATACCAATAATGATGAGACATGCCTATGATAAAGGGCTTATTTCAGGAACAATTTGTGCCGGAGGATCTCTTGGAACAATAATTCCTCCTTCAATAGTAGTTGTGATTTTGGGCCCCGTTGCTGATGTCTCGGTGGGCGATCTATTTGTTGGAATGGTTATTCCGGGAATGATTATGGCGTCTTGCTACATACTCTATATTTTAATTAGATGTACGCTGCGCCCACAGGACGGATCATCATTACAGGACGATGAAGACCCGGTTTCCATATCTGAGAGGATAAAAGTTACATTAAGCGCCCTGCTTCCACCTATTGTCTTAATATTTGCGGTTTTGGGATCTATCATGTTTGGCTGGGCAGCTCCAACTGAAGCTGCAGGTATGGGAGCGCTTGGTTCTATTGTTCTCGCAATTGCTTATAAAAAGTTTTCGCTGGGCATTCTTCATCAAACACTTCTCAAGACGTTGAAGATTACGTGCATGATTTTACTGATATTGCTTGGTGGAATGATGTTCTCCGGGGTGTTTATTGGATCTGGTGGGGTTGCAGTAACAACCCAATTAATAGAACAATCTCAACTCGCCCCTTGGGCTACCTTGGCAGTTTTTCTCTTGATTAGTTTTTTGGCAGGGTTCGTCCTTGAGTGGATTTCGGTTCTTCTAATTTTTATTCCGGTTTTTATGCCAATTGTAAAAGCTATCGGCTTTGACCCTGTATGGTTTTGTATCTTGTTCCTTATCGTTATTCAAACCAGCTACCTTACACCTCCTATGGCACCCGCCATTTTTTACCTGAGAGGCATTAGCCCACCGGAAATCAAACTTCAAGATATGTTTAAAGGAGTTATTCCATTTATATTGCTTCAATTGATCACATTGGCAATTGTTGCTACTTTCCCCCAAACCGTTCTCTGGCTCCCCAATAAGATGCTAGGAATGTAATAAAGAAAAATTTCATTGGTAATATCTCTCAAAAAACGATCTATCTCATATATACTGATTGCTAAATAAGGGGAGGAGATATGGCGGAGGAGGAGAGACAGCGAAAGTTATCAACTATCCTTGCAATGGATGTAGTTAATTATACGGCTAAAATGGGTTTAAATGAGGTCGGGACGCTAGAGCAACTCGCCGCCTGTCGGAAAATAATTCAACAAGAAATCAAGACGCAAAAAGGACGAATTTTCAATACCGCAGGGGACTCGTTCATGATCGAGTTTGCTAGCCCGGTAAGCGCCGTCACAGCGGCAATTTCTATCCAGAGGCAAGTCAAAATTCGTAACCAATCTCTCACCGAGCAGGACCAACTTGAATTTCGAGTGGGAATCAATATTGGTGATGTAATTCTTGAGGGAGAAAATCTTTTTGGCGATGGGGTCAACGTCGCTGCCCGGCTCGAGGGAATTTCTCCGCCCGGGGGAATTTGCATCTCGGAGATGATCAAATCAGTGGTGGACGGTAAGGTTGATGCTGAATTTGTAGATCAAGGCCTTCAAAATCTTAAAAATGTAGAAAAACCCGTTAGAGCTTTTTACCTTGAAATTGAAAAAGGCTCAGAGCAGGCAAGGAAATACCGCCCACTATCCCAAAAATCATCTCTGCCATTCAAGTGGATAATGAGTGGTGCGTTGGGGGCTACATTAATTGGTATTTTCCTGTTTTTCCAGATTTCAGATGAGGCTCCCCAAAGAGTCACGGAATTTAACCGAATAGCGGTGCTACCGCTCGACAGTCTTGGGGGCGATTCCCAGCAAACCAGCCTAGCAATTGGTCTTTCTCAAGATTTGGGTAACAGTCTTACACGTGTCGCAGACGATTTGGCAATCATTAAGCTTGATACGCGACCTGAGGACTTATCGAAAGTTAGTGGACAAACCGGGGCTAATTATATAATCGAAGGAAATGTGAGAAGAGGTGGTAACGACATCAGGGTATCTGTATCTTTGATTGACGCTACTGACATGACGTCTCTGTGGGCCAAGGCTTATGATCGAAAAATGGAGGGAAGTAACATTTTTAGACTTCAAGACGAGATTGTAAATGACATTGTGCAGCAACTTGTGGGTGCAGGAGCAGTTTTGACCAAAGACTTAAACAAAAGAGCTGCAAAAAAAGGAACTGAAAACTTAACTGCCTACGAGTGTGTAAATTTCGCGAGAGGTGTTGCGATTGGCGGTATTGGAAAAGAAGACAACAAAAAAGCCATGGAATGTCTGAAAGAAGCAGTTGAGCTAGACCCTTACTATGCTGATGCATGGCGGTGGTATGCACTTGTAACGAGTTGGATTTATTCGACCTTTGACGGTAATAAATCTCTCCTCAAGGATGCAGCAAAATATGCCGCGAAAGCAGTTAGTTTGGACACAGAGGATGGCGAGGCATATGCGGTCCAGGCTGAAATTGCTTATTACAACGGGGACTGGAAAACAATGTTTGATGCTATCGACCTCGCTTTAGACTTGATTCCCGGCAACGCATTTGTTGTTGGACAGGCGGCATGGATTACTGCAATGGGGGGAGAGTGCACCACACTGGACAGCACACAAAAAGAAGCATCTTCTAAAAAATCAGAAAATCAAGATTGTCGCTGGCAGAAAGGGTGCTGGGAGCTAGGGTTGAAAGCACAGGAGTTAGACATTGGAAATATAGTCGTATACGACAACTACCTCCTATGCAACTGCTACAATGTGATCCGAGAGGGAGATAAAGCCCTTAATGCCCTGCTTCCTCTTCAGCACACGGAATATCACTGGTGGAACACCCAAGTTGGTATGGCTTACCATATGGCCGGAGACATAGAGAAAGCAAACTTTCATCTTCAAAAAACCCAAAAGTTGTTGGATACTAACAAATTAGAAGACCTCAGGAGCCATTTTGTTATTTGGAATATGACAAAACAGATTTGGCCTGTTTATGAACCAATTCTAAAAGAATACGGATGGGAGTAGCTTTAATTGTTGATAGATATTCCAATGATGTAAATAGTAGTAAGCCCCAAACCTAAAACAAAAACCGATGATTGCTTCTTACTCCAGGCGCTATAGGCCAAAAGTCCATTACCAACAATAAAAAATGGGTGATGCCAATAGTTCTCTGGAAGAAAACTAGCTAGCAAAGCCCCCATTAAAATTGCAATAGTGGCGCACCAAGATAAAATTCTAGTAATCACCTAGGCTAGGCGCTCGGAGACGTTTGCTTTCGCATCGAGTTTTTTACTAAAATTTTTCCATCCTTGAAGGTAAAAATATCACACCCTCTCGCTTTTACTTTCACACCGTCACTTTTCCGTGTGCCTGAGAAAATCCACTCTGCCACCCCACGGTCACCTGCAAAAAAATCCTTCCCTACCGGATCAAAATGAGCATCAGGATATTGATCCCATAAATCAGCAAAACCTTTTTCTACCTGCTCCCTGCCTTCCCACTTGGTTCCTTCTATTTCGCTACCCACTGAAGCCATAAAAATACAATCATCCGCAATAAACTCCATCAAAAGGCCAAGATTTTGCTCGTTCCACGCTGCCGTAAATTTTTTAGTGAATTCATCAGTTACCTGATTATCTTCAGACATATTCCTCTCCCCCAAAAACTACAAATTTTTTCTAAATGTCGAGCCTAAGCATCTGTATTAAATCGGCATTTTCGTTTGTAGTATATTCCGCCATAGATCCATCATACATTCGAGTATTTTTGTTACCTAAAATTTCCGAATGAACAAACCACCCAATCGATGCCCAGTGTCCAGTGTTACAAAAGGTAATAGCAGCGGTATTTGAAGGCACTTTGAGGTATGAATAAAGTTTTGCAATTGCTTTTTTTGATCGAAAAACGCCCTGCTTATTAATCGTCAAGTATTCTCCCGGAATATTCACTGCCGAGGGCAAAGTTCCAGCACGTTGCACCCGACCGCTCTTGTTGATTCCTAAATATTGCGCTGACGTCCGTGAATCAATTATTTTCTCCCCCTGTGCTAAACTTTTTAACAAATCAGATTCGGTAGCCAAATAGCTGTAATCACTTTTGATCTTGAAGCTAGTGGGCGCTCTAACAGTCATACGGTCAATCAATGGAAGCTTAGCCGCTCTGTAGGCATTCATGCCACCATTTAGGATGGATATTTTATCGTGCCCAACGACCTTAAAGGTCCAGTAAATGCGGGTCGCAATACCCATGTCAGCTGCAGACCGACCCGCCGGAACCACCACCACATGATTAGTATTTTCGATCCCCAACCTACGAATCAACTTTTGTAGATGCGAGGCTGAAGGTAATAAACCTGGCACTTTTTTACCTCTTTTTTTCCCAGCAACTCTCCACTGATCTTTTTGATAATGTGTAAATATAGCTCCTGGTATATGAGCTTTTTTGAACACTTGCATATTGGAAGTAACATCTAAAAAAATTACCCCTTCGGTTTGAAGGTTTTCCTTTACCCAAGCAACATCAACCAGAGGTTCTGCCGCGATAGCTAACTTTGGTAAAAAAAGAATGAACATTAGATATATTATTTTTACTGTTGTTTTCATTTTGTTTTTCCCATTTATGTCAATCGTCAAAGCCAATGAACCGTGCAACATTCGCCAAGTCTTCCCGATCGCTAATCAACGTGTTTTCTACCGCATCATGATCAGCATATCCCATACTCATGCCCGAGACCAATACTTGTGAATCTGGAATTTTAAGCAATCTGAGCACAGGCTCTTGATAAGGTATCCAAGCCGCCTGGGGGCAGGTATCTAACCCAAATCCTCTGGCGGCTATCATAACGGTTTGCATATAAAGTCCGACATCTGCCCAGCTTCCCCTACCTAAATATTTGTCGGTAGTAAAAAAAAGCCCGACTGGGGCATCAAAAAAGGTGAAATTTCGAGCACTCTGTTTTCGACTTGCTTCCCTGTCGCCTTTTTTTATTCCCAGAAGCCCGTAAAGAGCCCATCCTACTCCTCTTCTTCGAGCCTTGTGAACTTCATTCCATTTTTTTGGATAATAGTCGAAATCCTCATAAGGATATCCTGCACCGTTTTGCATTAGTTCAAGAACTTCTTTCGAAATCATTTTACAAATTTTCCCAGTACATACATGTACATACCATGGCTGAGTATTGGTTCCACTAGGGGCCCGTTGTGCGAGCTTTAATACCTCTTCTATTTTTTTCCGGGGCACTTTTGTTGATTTAAAAGCACGGATAGACTTCCGACTTTTAATCGCGTCCTCTATATTCATATACCATCCCTTCTACTACAACCGCCAATTGAGCAAAAAAAGCGACCAATCGACATTTTTGACAAATCTAAATCTGATACCGCATCGGTTTAATAATTTACTTTATACAGTTTATACTTTGCGTAAGGTTTTATACCCTCGGTCGGAAATAAAACCTCTACCCCTTTGGAGACAAATATTGTCTCATTAACCCATGAATAATTAGTCCCAGTAGTTTTCATGAGTAGCAGTGCCATCCAATATTTTGTGCCGTTAAAAGGGGTAATTAATTTGCCTTTCTCAGCGTAGTCCGCACCAAATTGATCAAATCGGAACTTTCCTCGATATTCAAAATATATTACTGAGCCGTCATCCATCGCGATGTTGCAGCGAAGATTCATAGCAAAAGTCCCACTATCTTGGATGTCTGCCCAATCACCACAAGGATTCTCCAACGTCCCTCTTCCACCTGCTTTTAATTCAAATGTACCCCCAGGAACATCCCACGCTAGCTGATCACTTTCAATCATTGTCTGTTTACCACTTAGATCAATGGTGATATCGCCGATATACTCTAATTTCGGATCTTGAGCATGCAATACGATACTTTGAAGCAAAACAAACGTAACAACTACGATTTTAGCGCACATATTGCCTCCCCTTTTTCGAGTGCTTAATTACACCCATTAATTGTAACATTGAAGGAACTATGATAAACCTGAAGAGTCTAGAGTACTTAAGCGATCATAAAGGAGACGAAAATGCGTAAATTAACTTTTTTAGGAATCATATTGTCAGCACTGCTAACTTTCTCAGCAACACCAACGCTTGCTGGTCATTGTGCGGGAGACCACGATAAAACCGAGCATGATAAAACAAAGACCGATACCTAATTATATTTTGCGAGTTGAAGAGAAGGCTTCCACAAGTCTTCTCTTCATAATTTTGGAACAAAGTTGCTCAAAACGCCTTACGCGCCGTTGATATTCTCCGGAGTGAAAGGCAGCGATCGGACTCTTTTGCCGCAAGCGGCGAAGATCGCATTCCCCAAGGCAGGTTGAACAGCTGCCGTTACCGGCTCACCCAAACCGCCGACGTACGTCCCGTCATTTTCGGCGAAATGAATCTCGTTCAACTTTGGAACTTCGTTGATTCTAGCCACCCGATATGTATCAAAATTAGTTTGTTGGATTTCGCCTCCCTCCACTGTAACCTCACCCCAAAGAGCCGCAGAGAGTCCCATTGCAATCGATCCTTCGATTTGCGCCAAAGCTTGATCAGGCCGAACTATCACCCCGGCATCGGCAATAATAACAACTTTATTTACCAAAACATCGAAGCTAGCGCTTACCGTCACTTCAACAATGGCCGCTACCACAGTGTTATAGGCCTCCATTAAAGACATTCCTCTACCATGTCCATCCGGAACATCCTCACCCCAATTCGACCTTTCCTTAAGCATCATTAAGGCGCGCTTCATTCTCGCTCCTGTCGCAATGCCGGCTCCGGCTGTATACACCGATAATGGATATTTTTTACTTTCCATCTCCAACATCTTAAGTCGGTATTCGAGAGGGTCTTTTTTAGCTTTGAGGGCACATTCGTCAATAAAACACTCCATCGCCATAACATTGAGGTTGTTCGAAACCGAGCGAAAATAACCGGGGGCAAGCGGGGTTGGATGATCTTTGTATGTAAACATCAAATTTGGAGTGTCGTAGGGGTAATTATCAATTCCCTCGACAGACCATGGATCAATCCCGTCAACAATTAAAGGCGGAAAATAAATCGCTGAAATAGATGGGCTAGTCGATTCAAAACGCATTGCTATAGGATTACCTTGCCGATCAAGCCCTGCTTCCATATTTATAATGGCTGCAGGTCTGTAGGAATCGTGAGTCATATCATCTTCTCTGCTCCATATCAGATTAACAGGCACGCCAGACTCCTTGGATATGAAAGCCGCTTGGAGAACAAAGTCCATACCATGTTTTCGACCAAAACCACCTCCAACAAAGGTCGTATGAACTTCAACCTGCTCCGGTTTTAAGCCTGTGATTTTTCCTACTTCGGAAGGAATTAAAGTCTGAAGTTGATGACCAACAATAATTGTTGCCTTGTTTTCGCTAACGTCCGCAGTGCAACATACCGGTTCCATGGGCGCATGGGACAGGAAAGGCATTTTGTAACTAGCCCGAAGTGTTTTAGCCGAATCAGCCAACCCTCGCTCTAAATCACCCTCTGATCTGAACGGAAGTCCCGGCGTTTCAGCAGCTTTTTCCAGTCCCTCCCAAAGATCGCTGCTCCCAAAGTTTTCGTTTTTGGATCCATCCCACTTAATATCAATAAGATCTAGAGCCTGTTTTGCGATCCAGTAACTCTCTGCGACAACTGCAACTCCTCCGTTAACGAGCCCCCCGAAGGTACTAAAAGGCTCTAATTTAACTATTTTGTCAACACCAGGCAGTGCTTTCGCTCGGGAGTCATCATAAGCCACTACTGTCGCTCCAATAATAGATGGCATCCTAATAGCAGCGTAACGCATACCAGGAAGCTTTGTATCGATACTAAATTTAGCTTTTCCAGTAACCTTGTCTTTTGTGTCAAGTCGCCTAAATTGACTATTACCAATATATTTCCATTCGCTCGATGGTTTTAACTCAACCTCTTTGGGAATTTCCAGACGTGCCGCCGCTTCGGCCACCTCTCCATAAGAGGCTTTTTGACCGCTCGGCCCAAAAACAATACCGTTTTTAACCATGCAAGTACTCGAGTCGACCCCCCAGTCTTGCGCTGCCGCGCTGATCAACATTGCTTTCGCTGACGCTCCAGCTCTCCTAAGCTTCTCCCAAAATGCCCTTACAGATGTCGAAGCACCAACCAACTGTACTCCAAAATAACTGTT
>MDTB01219366.1_pt1 | contig 29895 bp, 27 predicted proteins | sample 811161 | NCBI WGS metagenome assembly MDTB01 (sample SAMN05326650, study PRJNA326480) | marine metagenome | isolation source: seawater | place: Mediterranean Sea | collected 2009 | reverse complement strand
GGTTGTCGATGCCACCCAAACGACGGGTGGGGCTCTTGTCTTCGTCCAAGAAACGCGTGGTCGCGTCGTCCAGGCATTTCGCCATCAAGGCTGCACGTGCGTTGCCGCTTGACGTGGCAATGTGCTCCAAGCTGGGCGCCAAGGCCATGAATTCACCCAAGCTGTCCCAACGGAGGTAGTTTTCTCCGACGAGCTGTTGGACGTGCTTGGGAGCAGACCCCCCCGCTCCGGTTTCAAAAAGCCCGCCGCCGTTCATCAGGGGCACGATGCTCAACATTTTGGCGGACGTGCCGACCTCGAGGATGGGGAACAAGTCGGTGAGGTAGTCTCGAAGGACATTGCCCGTGACGGAAATCGTGTTTTCGCCACGTGCGATGCGCTCGAGTGAGAATTGGGTTGCTTCGGAAGGCTGCAGCACCCGCAGGTCGAGTCCGTTCTTGTCGTGATGGGGCAAGTAAGCCTCCACCTTGGCGATGAGCTGGGCGTCGTGGGCGCGGTTGGCGTCGAGCCAGAACACCGCAGGGTCTCCGGTGGCGCGGGCACGTGACACAGCAAGTTTCACCCAGTCTTGGATGGGCGCGTCCTTGGCCTGGCACATGCGAAACACATCGCCCGCCTGCACGTCCTGGGACATGAGCACTTGGCCGTTGGCGTCGGTTACTTCCACCGTGCCGGCCTGGGCGATTTGGAAGGTCTTGTCGTGTGAACCGTATTCCTCTGCTTTTTGGGCCATCAACCCGATGTTGGGCACGGTGCCCATGACGGCAGGGTCGAGGGCGCCGTGGCGCTTGCAGAATTCGATGGTTGCTTGGTACACTCCGGCGTATGAACGGTCGGGGATGATCGCCACCGCGTCTTGGGTTTCGCCTTGGGCGTTCCACATCTTGCCTCCCTCGCGGATCATGGCCGGCATGGAGGCGTCGATGATCACGTCTGAAGGCACGTGCAAGTTGGTGATGCCCTTGTCCGAATTGACCATGGCCAACGGTGGGCGTGATGCGAGCGTCTCAGACAACGTGACTTCGATGGCGGTTCGATCTGCCTCAGGCATGTTGGGCAACTTGGCCATCAAGTCTCCAAGGCCGTTGTTGAAGTTCACCCCAGCGGCGGCCAGAGCGTCGCCATGTTGGTCGAGCACGGGCTTGAAAAAGGTGCGCACGGCGGCCCCGAACAGAATGGGGTCAGACACCTTCATCATGGTGGCCTTCATGTGCAGCGAGTACAATGCCCCCTCAGCCTGGATGCGTCCGATCTCCTCGGTCAAGAACGTTTCAAGTTTGGCCATGGACATGGCGGCGCAATCGACGATTTCGCCTTCTTGCAGTGCCAGGCCTCCTTTCAAGACGGTCCGAGTGCCGTCTTCGGCGACGTGCACGATGTCGGCTGTGGTGGCGGCAGGCAAGGTGACGCTTTGTTCAGAGCCAAAGAAATCGCCCTCCGACATGCTGGCCACACGGGCCTTGCTGTCCGACGCCCAAGCGCCCATGTGGTGTGGATGCTTCTTGGCATAGGCCTTGACCGCTTTCGGGGCACGACGGTCGCTGTTGCCTTCGCGCAACACAGGGTTCACGGCCGAGCCTTTCACCTTATCGTAACGGGCCTTGATGTCCTTCTCCTCTGCGGTTCTCGCGTTGTCTGGATAGTTTGGCAAGGCGTATCCAAGGGCTTGGAGCTCTGCAATCGCCGCCTTCAGCTGAGGAATGGACGCGCTGATGTTGGGGAGTTTGACGATGTTCGCTTCAGGTGTCTTGGCCAACTGGCCGAGCTCAGCAAGGGCGTCGTGGGTCTTTTGGTCTTCTGGGAGGACATCCGAGAACACGGCCAAAATGCGGCCGCTCAGCGAGATGTCACGGGTCTCCACTTCCACGCCCGCCTTGCTGGCAAAGGCCTGAACGATCGGGAGAAAGCTGTAGGTCGCCAACGCGGGCGCCTCGTCCGTAAGGGTGTACAGAATTTTTGACATGCGGCGGCAAATGTCGGAAATCCAGGGCGTCCATGCCACTTCAACCCGAAACTCCCTCCAGGACCTTTTCCATCCATGCACACGGCAGGTCGTTGTCTGGTCCGGCGAACCGGTGTTCCAGCACGCAGAAACCTTGGCGCTGAAGCAAGGGGAGGAGGTGCAAGCTGGCTTGCGTTTGCAGCCGAACCATGCCCCGCTGTCGCGCGTCACGCTCCACAGCTTGCACGAGCATGAGGCCTGTCCCTTGACGTTGGTACGTTGGCGCGACTTAGAGGAGGTCGAGCCACGCCGTGGAACGGGCCTTCTCGCACCAGCTGCCCACGCCCAACAGCGTTCCCTGTGTGTCTCGCGCCGCGTGCGTGTGTTGGCTTGCCAGCCTGCGCACCCAATCGGCGCGGTCGACATTCGCCCACTTGGTGCGTTGAAGGGCAGGGTACTTGCTGTCAGGGCCGTTGAGAATGCTGTCGAGGCACAGGTCCACGGCAAGGTCAGCCTCATGACGATTCAGCCCCCCCAGCAACACGTCATTCACGGCCCAAGGCGACGATGGGGTCCAAGCGGGCCGCCAAACGGGCAGGGTAATAGCCAGAGACCAAGCTCGTGAGCAAGCACAACACCACGCCCACGGTGACCCATCCCCACGGCACGACGAACGGCGTCTCGAAATACCCCGCGATGAGGTTGCCTGTCAGCAAGCCAAGGGCGATTCCCAGGACTCCGCCCAATTGCCCGATGACCATGACTTCCACCAAAAACTGGGTCCGGATGGCCGCGCTCGAGGCGCCGAGGCTCTTGCGCGTGCCGATTTCGCGGGTGCGTTCGCTGACGGACACGAGCATGATGTTCATCAAGCCGATGCCCGCGCCGAACAGCGTGATGAGCCCAATGAACACAGCCGCCAGGGTGATGCCGTCCGTGGCCTCCAGCAACGTGTCGACGAGCTGGTTGCTTTGCCGCACCCTGAACGAGTTGGGTTCTCCGGGCGCGTCTCCTCGAACCACGCGCATCAGGCCGGTGGCCACGTCCACTGCCGCGGGCATGTCTTCGGCTTTCTCCACCGTGCAGGTGAGGTTGTAGCTGCGACCTTCGTCGGAGTATTGTCTTCGCACGCAGGGAATGGGCATCAAGATTTGGTTGTCCTGGGACATCCCAAACGACGTCCCCCGTGCCTCCAACACCCCAATGACATTGTAGCGTTGCGCGCCCACCAACACGTGTTTGCCTACAGGGTCCTCCCACGCTTTGAAAAGCCGGGACACGATGGACTGGCCGACCATGACCACCGAGGCGCCCGTGGTGATTTCGTGGTCTGTGAAGTTTCGGCCCTTGGTGACACCCAAGCCGCTGACGCCCAGGTAGAGGTCGTCCACGCCTTGGACACTCACATTGGGGTCGGTGCGTTCGCTGCCTCGGGTGACGGTGGCCATTCCGGTGCCGTAAACCGAGGTGGTGACCTCAAAAGATCCGTTGGCCTCGTCTTTGAATTGCCCGGCTTCCCGGAAATTGATGGGGCTGCTGGGCAAGACGCGTTTGCCGCCGAACATGCCGCCGCTGCGCATTTGGTCGATGGAAAAGCTCTGGGTGCCCAAGGCGGAAAATTCTTGGCGCACATTGGCTTTGAGCGATTCCGTGGCGGTGACCATGGCGATGAGGGCCATGATGCCGATGCCGATGATGCCCACCGTCAAGGAGGTGCGCAGGACTTGCCCCTGGATGGAGCGCAACGCCACGTGCACCATGTCCCGCCACAACGTCGATTTCGAAGCCATCGCGGTCAAGTTACTCCACGAAGGAAGCCCTGGCAGGTCAGTACGACAACAGGTGACCAGGTCCAGCGCTCATCTTCTTCAGAGGCGGCGCAAATTTGGTCAGCGTGATGCCATCCACAGCCGATTCGTACTCCTCCATAGTGGGCGTTCGGCCCAAGATGGCCGAAAGGACCACCACAGGCGTGGAAGCCAACAGCGCTTCGCCCTTCTTGCGCTCGGAGTCCTTCACCACACGGCCTTGGAACAAGCGCGTGGAAGTCGCCAAGACGGTGTCGCCCTTGGCGGCCTTTTCCTGGTTGCCCATGCAGAGATTGCAACCGGGGCGTTCCAAGTACATCATGTTGTCGTACTCGGTGCGCGCCGCGGTCTTGGGGGCGTCGTCGTCGAATTCAAATCCAGAGTACTTCTGGAGCACGTCCCAATCGCCTTCTTCTTTCAGCTCGTCGATGATGTTGTACGTCGGGGCCGTCACCACAAGGGGGGCCTTGAACCTCACGTCGCCTTGTTGCTTTTCAAGGTTCTTCAGCATGCGTGCGACGATCTTCAAATCGCCCTTGTGCACCATGCAGGAGCCCACAAACCCGAGGTCGACCTCCTTTTCGCCTCCGTAGAACGAGAGCGGCCGGATGGTGTCGTGGGTGTAACGCTTGGAAACGTCTTCGTTGTGGACGTCGGGGTCTGCAATCATGGGCTGGCTGATGATGTCCAAGTCCACCTCAAATTCCGCGTAATACTCCGCGTTGTCGTCGGGCATGAGGGGCGGCTTTTGGCCAGAGCGGATTTCCGCAATGCGCTTGTTGGCGCGGTCGATCAAGCCCTGCAGGACTTGAGGCTCGTTGTCCATGCCCTTGTCGATCATGATTTGAATGCGGCCCTTCGCAATCTCCAACGACTCGATCAACGTCTCAGGCTCGGAGATGCAGATCGACGCCTTGGCCTTCATTTCTGCAGTCCAGTCTGTGAAGGTGAAGGCCTGGTCTGACGGCAAGGTGCCGATGTGGACCTCGATCACGCGGCCTTGGAACACGTTTTCCCCGCCGAAGTGCTGGAGCATTTGGGCTTGGGTGGCGTGCACGACGTCGCGGAAGTCCATGTGGTCCTTCATCTCGCCTTTGAACGTCACCTTGACCGATTCTGGAATCGGCATGGACGCCTCGCCGGTGGCCAACGCCAGCGCCACCGTGCCGGAGTCTGCGCCAAACGCCACGCCCTTCGACATGCGCGTGTGAGAGTCGCCGCCGATGATGATGGCCCAGTCGTCCACCGTCAAGTCGTTCAAGACCTTGTGGATGACGTCGGTCATGGCGTGGTACTCTCCCCTCGGGTCGCGGCCGGTGATGAGTCCGAAGTCGTTCATGAAACGCATCAACCGTGGGATGTTCTCCTGGGCCTTCAAATCCCAAACCGACGCCGTGTGGCAACCGGACTGGTAGGCCCCGTCCACGATGGGGGAGATGGTCGTGGCAGCCATCATTTCCAACTCCTGGGAGGTCATCAAGCCTGTGGTGTCCTGGGAGCCGACAATGTTGACTTCAGCCCGCACGTACGATCCGGCGTGGAGTGGCTGCCCAGAAGTGCCCCCCGCGGTTTTGTTGAATATCTTTTCCACGGCGGTGAATCCTTGGCCTTCGTGGCTGATTTCCTTGGACGTGGCGAACACGGACGGCACGTCGATGCCGAGCACTTTCGCGGCGAAGGTTTGGAGCTTCTTGCCAAACACAATCGCGTACGACCCGCCTGCCCGCATGAATTCCATTTTCTGCGGCGTGAGCGAGGACGAAATGTCGATCAGCTCTTCGCCGTCCTTGTAGAGTTTCTTGGTCTTGGTGTTGATGGTCAACACGGTGCCGGTCTCCACGGCGTAGGTCTGCTCCAGGACGGGTTCGCCCTCGGCGTCCATCACCACGTTGCCGTCGGCGTCGGTCTTTTTGACCCAGTTTTTCAAGTCCACCCCGATACCACCGGTCACACCCACGGTGGTTAAGAAAATAGGGGAGATGCCGTTGGTGCCGGCCACCACTGGGGCGATGTTGATGAAAGGCACGAACGGGCTGGCCTGCTTGCCGATCCAAAGGGCGACGTTGTTCACCCCGGACATCCGGGACGATCCCACGCCCATGGTGCCTTTCTCAGCCACAAGCATGACGCGCTTGCCTGGGTGTTGCTTCTGAAGTTCCAACAATTCTTGCTGACGCGCCCTGTCGTGCTCGAACATGGACTTGCCGTGCAGCTCGCGGTCAGAACGCGAGTGCGCGTCGGACCCTGGAGACAACAAGTCGGTGGAGATGTCGCCGACCCCTGCGATGTAGGTCACCACGTCGATGGTCTCCTCGACGTCGGGCAGCTTGGTGAAGAATTCAGCCTGGGCGTAGCTCTCGATGATGCTTGTGGCCAAGGCATTGCCGGCCTTGTGCGCCGTTTCAAGGCGCTCGGTGTCCGCCTCGTACAGGAACACCTGCGTTTTCAGAACGTCGCCAGCTTCTGCAGCGATGTCCTCATCTTCCCCCAAGGCCAAATCCAACAGCACCTCCACAGATGGACCACCCTTCATGTGCGAGAGCTGCTCAAACGCCGCAGCGCGGGTGATTTCCGCAACTGCCGCGTCTCCGAGCACGATGGACTTCAGGAATTGGGCTTTGACGCCTCCGGCGCTTGTTGTGCCGGGAAGCACGTTGTACACGAAGAAATGAAGCGACGCCTCCCGATCCGGGTGGCTGGGGTCCTTGATTCGGTCAATGACCTCGGACAACAACGCAGCGTCGTCGATGGGTTTGGCATGGAGGCCTTCGCCCTTTCGGTCTTCAATCTCCTGGAGATATGCTGAATACAAGCTCATCGTAAAGTCGGTTTTCGGAGAGCGAAAGTACGAAAAGCCTAACACACCTCGAGGGACTCCAGGCGCCGCCCAGGCCTTGGAATTCGCCACATTTGCAAGGTGAAAACTCCTGGGGTGATTCGATGGGACGTGCCTGGCGTCGACATGTGGCTGCTCCCCGCCAAGGCGGTGTGGTGGCCTGAGGAGTCCATGCTCGTGGTGACCGATTTGCACTTGGCCAAGGCAGAGCACTTTCGTTCCCAAGGACTTGCGGTGCCACCCACGGTCGATTTTCAAACGTTGTCTGCGTTGACTTCAACCTTGAACGCATGCCGTCCCAAGATCTTGGTGTTGCTCGGAGATCTTTTTCACTCCTCGCCCAACCGAGCTTGGAAAGACTTCAAAGCTTGGCTCCAAGACGAGAAGGCGGCCGGGTTGGAAAGAGGGGTCTTGGTTCGTGGCAACCATGACCGGGCCCATGACGTCGTCTACGAGGCGATGGGTCTGGAAGTGGTGGACATGTGGGAAAAGCAGGGTGTGGTGCTCACGCACGAGCCCAACGACGACATTCCCAAGGGCACCCGGATTCACTTGTGTGGACACGTCCATCCCGCCGCCGTGATGCGGGGTGTGGGGCGGCAGTCCGAGCGGGTGCCATGTTATGCCCAGTCGTCGACGGGGTGCGAAGCGGGGTACAGATTGACGCTGCCGGCATTTGGCGCCTTCACCGGCATGCACGATGTGGAGCCCAAACGCGGGGAAGAAGTGTACTTGGTCACAGAACGCGAGGTCATCGGCCCCGTGAGGTCCATGCCTTCACCGAGGGGCTTCAGTCGACGAGGTCGAAGGTGAGGGTCCCCGTCACAGGCAAGACGGTGTTGCCCTGACGGGCGCTCAGGTCGTTGATGGTCATGGTGTGTGCATCCGCACCCACCATCACATTCACACTGGCCCCGTCCATGGTCCAAGGGGTCGTGGAGTTCGGAGAGTTGACCTGTTGGATGGTGAAGTTCTCATCGTTCGCCAGGAAAGACAAGAACGCACTGGACCCACCCAATTCTGTGGTCAGCGTCAGCACAACATCCCTGGGCTCCTCGCGAGCCGCGATGGCTTCATCTTGCCGGAGGTCGGCCACGATGTGGTAACGGAATTCGACCGAATCCAAGGCTTCCACTTCCGCCATCCGAAGGTTCAGTTCACGTCCTCCCCAATTGAGGTTTCCGCATTCGCAATCGAACGTCTCCCCCTCGTAGGGGTCGTAACGTGTGCAGCCCAGCGCGAGCACAGAAATGGTGGCGGCCCAGAGGGACATGTGGGTGAAAGACAATCGCATGTGCAAGTATACCATGAAATCCTGCTTAACGCCCAGGATTCGGTGCATTCCAAGGGTAGATCAGGTGGGGTTTTGCCCGCTTGAAGAACGCCGCATGGTTCTCCGTCCATGCCTCCACGAGAGAGGCCAAGGAGGTTTGGTTTTCCAAGGCCAACCTCACCTCGTCCGTGCCCGCCAACTTGTCGAAGAACGAAGGCGACACAATGAATCCATCCAGCGATCGTTGGTGCATGGTGCGCCACATGTCGGCCCACGTCCAAAGAGGCGCAAGTGTGAAGCCGGGCAGGCCGTTCTCTGACCGGCTGCGCCACGATTGGGCCAGGCTGGTCAAGCGCTGCCCTGAGCAGGGCGTATTCTCGTGCTTCGGTTGAGGGGCGGCGCCGGGGGTCGGCACCGGCTTGAACCGATACGAGCCCCAAGGACAGTTGGGATGCCCGAGCAACTCGAAGGGCGTTGACGTGCCTCGTCCTACGCTGACGTCTGTGGGTTCAAACAGGCACAAACTTGGGTAGAGGTCCACGGACGCGGTGGTGGGCAAGTTGGGGCTGGGAGGGATGGGGAGTTTGTAGTCCGTGCCGTGGTCCCAGCCTTGGCAGGGCACCACCGTTGGTTGCCAGTCGGCAGGTGCTGGAAACCAGGACTCCGCCACCGCCATGTTGGCCAGTTCCCCCAAGGTCAAGCCATGGACCATGGGCGTGGGGATCCAGCCCACAAAGGACTTGAAATCTGGGTCGAGCATGGGGCCAGCCATGTGGTGCCCATGCGGGTTGGGTCGGTCCAACACCACCATATCAACTCCCGCTTCTGCACAGGCTTCCATCACAAGCATGAGGGTGCTCACATACGTGTAGAATCGCGCCCCCACGTCTTGGATGTCAAAGACAACCATGTCGACTCCTTCCAGTTGGGACGGCTGGGGTTTGCGGTTGGACCCGTGAAGGCTGAAAATGTCAAGGCCTGTGGTGGCATCGGTGCCGTCCTCGATGTGTGCACCGTTGGCAGCCTCTCCCCGAAACCCGTGCTCAGGGGCAAAGACGTGTTTCACCTCCACCCCAAGCGAGAGCAAGGTGTCGACGAGGTGGGTGCCTTCAGGACCGCCGACCATGCTGGTGTGGTTGGCCACCACGGCGACAGCGCGGTCTTGCAGCAAGGGGATGTATTCGGCGGTCCGTTCGTGTCCCAGGGTTTGAGCTTGGGCAGCGAGGCACCAACCCACAAGCGCCAAAACCAACCCCATTTCTTGCATGAGTTTGAGGATGCGCTTGGCGACGGTGGCGTCGGTCTTGGCACTGGCAATGTGGTGAATCATTCCGCGGCGTTTTCCTGGAAGCATGGCGTCAAATCGTTTCAAAAATTCAGGGTCGTCGTCGAGCATGTCCTGCAAATCCTCGGGGATCGGCATGCCGTATTTGCTCTTGTCCACGGCCAGATCTACGTGCACCCAGCCGCCAAATGTGGCCTGAGCGGCCTTAATCTTGGCCTTGGACACCGCCACGAACCACCGGCCATCGCCCGTCGGCAGGAGGCCGCAATGCCAGGTCACGGCTTCGTTCATCTTGATGACGTAGCGCCTTTCGCCGGCCTCACGGACGGCGTCCACGTGTGCTGCAGGGATGGTGAGGAAATGCCACGCAGCGTCGACGTCGAAGCGTTCAATTTGGGCGGAAAAACTCCAAGTGGCCTCCTGACTCATGACATGCGCAAAGTTCGTGAGGGACGGATGCGGGCGCTCCAGAGCGCGGGCAACAGCATGGCCACCACGCACAGCCCAAAGGCCACCAATTCCATGCGTGCAATGAGTGGCACGTCCAGCAAGACAGGGACGGCGTCCACGTAATAGGCTTCAGGATCGAGGGGCACACACTTCCACGTGGATTGAACTGCAATGAGGGACAGGGCGATGGCGTTGCCGACTGCAAAGCCCTGCCCGAGGATGCGTGTGGCGTGCCACATGAAGGTCCGGACCACGGCTTGGTCGGTCATGCCCAACGCTTTCCAAAGCCCCACCTGCGCCCGCCGCTCCAACATGATGATGAGCAAGGCGCTTGTCATGTTGACGATGGAAATGAGGACCATGAGGCCCACGATGACCTCCACGTTGAGGTCCAGCATGCGCAGCCAGCTGAACATTTCGGGATGCTGCTGGTCCACCCGGGTGGCCGACCAGTCGTAAGGGATGGTTCGAAACAAGGATTCTTGCACTTCAGGAACGTCTGAGAGCGAGGTCGTCCACACGTCGTAGCCGTCGGCAACCCGCCTGTGGGAGCCCGCGGACACCGACGTTTGCCATCGTCCCTCGTCCCACCACAGACGGGCTGTGTCGGCCAACGTCTCCGTCCCTGCGATCCACAGGTGGGTGTCTTGGCGAGAAGCGTCTTGAAGCGAGAGGGAGCGACGTCCATGGCCGGATTCGGCCCAACGCCCTCGCCAGCCCAGGCCCCGCGGGTCCCGACCAAAGACTTGCCCAACGGCACGTGTCGGCTGCCCAGCGTCGTCGTCGGAAAACACGATCTGGGCTTCCGCGCCTCGCGCCGCGGCGTCCTGCAGCTGGGCGGCGGAGATCCACACTTGCCGCTGGTCAAATTCTTGAAGGCCGGTTTGGTAGATGCCGACCAACTTCATGGGGCGCGGACGGATGTCCTCCTTGCCCAAGACCAGGTACAACGTGACCTTGTCGCCCGTGTCAACGGCGAAGGCCCGTGCCAAAGGCTCCCCAATCAACACGTCTCGTGGACCCTGGGTGGTCGCCTCGGGCATGCGTCCCCGCAGCAACCCGCCTTCGATGCGGTCCAGCACCGAGGTGCTGTCGACCCCTCGCACGACCACACCTTGCAGTGCCTGGAGAGATTCCAGGATGCCTGCCCGCTCGTGGCGTAGGGCGACTTGTGCCACTCCGGGAAGTCGACGAAGGCTGTCGAGCATGCCTGGGGTCCACACCAAGCCGTCGGCAGACGGGTCACTCGGCGCCACTTGGATGTGGCTCTCGAATCCCACCACCAGTTGCTTGACTTCATGTTGGAAGCCTTGCACGATGGCCGAGGCCAAAATCATGAGCGCCACCCCCAACGCGACCCCTGCTGTGGCAATGCGAACCACAGGCCTGGCGCCCAGTTGGCGGTTGCTGCGGGCCATGCGTTTGGCCAAGATTCTTTCCACGCTCACATCCTGAAAGGTAAGGGCCGTGGGGGCGGTCTGCATGGAGCCGCGCGCTACTTTTGGACGCATGAACGTGCATGACAACATCCTAGGCACCATCGGCAACACGCCGATGATTCGGTTGAACAAGGTGACGGCGGATTTTCCTTGCCCCGTTTGGGCGAAGGTGGAGTACTTCAACCCGGGGCACAGCGTCAAAGACCGGATGGCGCTTTCCATGATCGAGGCTGCGGAAGAAAGCGGGAGGTTGAAGCCGGGAGGCACCATCATCGAATGCACGTCGGGCAACACGGGCATGGGGTTGGCCTTGGCTTGCATCGTCAAAGGGTACAAGCTGATTTGCACCACCAACGACAAGCAGAGCAAGGAGAAGGTCGATGTGTTGAGGGCGATGGGGGCCGAGGTGCACGTGTGCCCGACGGCGGTGGCGCCGGACCACCCGGACAGCTACTACAGCGTGGCGGAGCGTCTGCACGCGGAAATCCCCAACAGCGTGTGGTGCAACCAATACGACAACTTGGCGAACCGCGCGGCCCATTACCGCACCACAGGGCCAGAGATTTGGAAGCAGACCGACGGCAAGGTCACGCATTTCGTCGTCGGTGTGGGGACGGGCGGCACAATCAGCGGCACCGCCAAGTACCTCAAAGAGCAAAACCCGGACATCCAGATTTGGGGCATCGACTCGTACGGATCCGTGTTCAAGAAATACCACGAAACAGGCGAGTTCGACGAGGCTGAAATCTACCCGTACATCACCGAGGGCATTGGGGAAGACATCTTGCCCAAAAACGTGGATTTCTCCTTGATCGACCACTTCGAAAAGGTCACCGACGAGGACGGCGCCCACGCCGCCCGAGAATTGGCCAAGCGGGAAGGGCTGTTGCTCGGGTACAGCTGCGGGAGCGCCTTCCAAGGCTTGCGCCAACTGAAAGACCGCCTGAAGCCCACGGATGTGCCCGTCGTGTTGTTCCACGACCATGGCTCACGTTACACCGGCAAGGTGTACAACGACGATTGGATGCGCGCCCAGGGGTGGCTCAAGTGAGCCCCTCCGTCTGCGTCAGTCCTCTGCAGTCCTGAAATCCAAGTTGTGCCGAACGCCGACCAGCAAGGTGCGGTTGCGCTCTGCGCGACCGTCTCCTTTCCAGAGCGCTTGCTGCAGGTAGCCCAATTGCAGGGCGGTGCCGTTGGCGAGTTTGTGGTTCAACGCCACAGACAGCCGGTTTTGCTGAAGGAGGTTTTGCACGGGGTTGGTCAACGCGCGAAGCCCCACAAACGCCTCTTCGTAGGCGGACAACGACCAGGTCGGGTGGTTGGGCACGGGCGAAGTGATTTGCACGAAATACCGTGCCCGATGTTGCCACGACGCGCCTGAAGGGCGGTCCATGAATCGCTGCTCCAACCGGTACCGGTGCATCCATTTGAAGGAGCCCGTGACCGACTTGGTGATGAGCTGCTGCCAAATGCGGTGTTCGTCGAAGGCTTCACCAATGGGTTGCTCGCCGTAAGGGTAGCTCCGAATCCAGCCGTAGCCGGCCGTGGCGGTGTGCTGGTCGTCCCGGATCCAGTCAAGGCCCACCCGCAAAAGGGATTGTTGCCAATTCTGACCCAGACCGGTTCGGCGAAATTGGTACTCGGTGTGGAGCGCCAACGATTCGTTCAGCCGGTGGTTCCCAAAGGCCATGTACCACGCGTGTTGATGGTCGGCCACCTCGCGGCTGGTGGAATCTTGTTGACCCCGTGCCCTCAAGGCGAAGAGCGCCGTCAGTCCGACCACGAGGATGTGTTTCACGGAAATGCTCATGCTTTCTTGAACGTGCGCACGGTGTTGGCGATGATGTCGATGCAGGCTTCGAGTTGGTCCGCGGTCATCACCAGGGGAGGGGCGAACCGGATGATGTTCCCGTGGGTGGGCTTGGCCAACAACCCGTTGTCCTTCAACGCCACACATAGATCCCAGGCAGTGCTGCTGTCAGGGGTGTCGTTGATCACGATCGCATTCAAGAGGCCCTTCCCGCGCACGGCGGTGACCAAATCGGTGGAGTCCACCAAGGATTGCATGGCTTCGCGGAATCTCTGGCCAAGACGAAACGCGTTGTCGGCCAAGTTTTCGTTCAACACCACCTCAAGGGCGGCTTGGGCCACTGCACAAGCGAGCGGATTGCCTCCGAAGGTGGAACCGTGTTCCCCGGGCTTCAAGCACATCATCACGTCATCGTCGGCCAGGACCGCAGAGACAGGAAACACGCCACCCGAGAGGGCTTTCCCGAGCACAAGGAGGTCAGGCCGCGCATCTTCATAGTCCGTGGCGAGGAGTTTGCCCGTGCGTGCGATTCCGGTTTGAACTTCATCAGCGATGAACAGCACATTGTGCTTGGTGCAGAGTGCCCGCACACCAGCCAAGTATCCTTCGTGTGGAACCACCACCCCGGCTTCTCCTTGGATGGGCTCCACCATAAATGCGCACACATTGGGGTCCTTCAATTCACGCTCGAGGGCGTCCAAATCGTTGTAAGGGATGAGGTCGTAACCGGGCATGTACGGCCCAAAATCTTTGTAACTCAAAGGATCGTCAGAACTGGAAATGGCCGCCAATGTTCGACCCCAAAAATTTCCCTTGGCAAACAATATCCGGGCTTTGTTTTCTGGAATCCCCTTCTTGAGGTAGCCCCATTTTCGCGCCAGTTTGTTTGAAGTTTCTCCACCTTCCACGCCGCTGTTCATGGGCAACACCTTGTCATAGCCGAACAATTCAGTCATGAATTTTTCGAAGGGACCCAAGTTGCTGTTGTAAAAGGCTCGAGAAGTCAATGTCAGTTTCTCGGCTTGACGTTGCAATGCTTTCACAATGTGTGGGTGACAATGCCCTTGGTTCACCGCGCTGTACGCGCTCAGGAAATCGAAGTATTGCTTGCCTTCCACGTCCCAAACATGCACGCCCTCCCCACGGTCCAGCACCACGGGAAGTGGGTGGTAGTTGTGCGCGCCGTGCGCGTCTTCCAGGGCCATCAAGTTGGCTGAGCTGAGTGAGGTGTTCGTGTTCATGGCACGAAAATAGGGTGCGCTTTGGGCTCAAAGCATTGTTCGGGGAGACGGACACCGTACTTTTGCAACCCAAAAGCAAGACAACCAATCCTTTTACCCATGGCGACCAACCGCACATTCACCATGATCAAGCCCGACGCCACTGGCGCAGGCAACACTGGCAAAATCATCGACCGCATCATTGAGGCCGGCTTCACCATCAAAGCGATGAAGTGGACCCAACTCAGCATGGACGATGCTGCTGCCTTCTACGCCGTTCACAAGGAGCGTCCTTTCTTCGGTGAATTGACCGAATACATGACGTCAGGCCCCATCGTGGCCGCCATCCTTGAAAAGGACAACGCCGTGGCCGACTTTCGTACCTTGATCGGGGCCACCAACCCTGCAGAGGCTGCCCCAGGCACCATCCGCGCCGATTTCGCCCAGAGCATTGCGGCCAACGCCGTGCACGGTTCCGACAGCGACGAAAACGCCGCCATTGAAGGCGCGTTCTACTTCAGCGAGCGCGAGCTTGCTTGATTCGAAGTCGCGTCAGCCTTGAATTCAAAAAGCGGCCCACGGGTCGCTTTTTTTGTGCCCACACCAAGAATGGGACGGGCGAACTCAGTCGAAGAAGGTGTCGGCGAAGTTGAGCAAATAGAGCTTCGATTCCGCCCGGGTCAGCGCGGTGTACAACCACCGCAACCACTCCAAGTCGACGCGCTCCTCGGTCATGTAGCCTTGGTCGACCACCACGGCTTGCCATTGCCCACCCTGGCTTTTGTGGCACGTCAGGGCGTAGGCGAACTTCACCTGCAGCGCTTGGTAGCAAGGGTCGGAGTTGGTGGCTTCGTGGATTTTGGCCTTGTTGCCCAATTGGCTGTGGTCTGCCGCCACCGCATCGTACAGCGCACGGCGCTCTGCACGGCCCTGGTTTGCCTTGTCAGATGTCAGCACGCTCAAGTTGATGTGGACTGAAAAAGCTGGGTATTCCGGTTGGTCGGCCAGCCGGACTTCAGCCTCTACAAATGGGTTGTCGTAACGTTCGAAGCGTTTTTGGATGCGGTCGACGATCAAGGTGTCGCCGTTGGCAATGAGGTTGGTGGGAAGCTCTTCATGGTCCGCAAGCCAATGGTAGTTGTTGGCCACCACCATGAGCCGATCGCCGGCGTTGAGCCCGTCTTCCTGCCAAAGCACCCTTGCCCGAATGTGTTGGTTGAATTGAACCGCCCGCTTGTTGGACCGCGTGATCACCACAATGTTGTCCTCCCCGTGTTGGGCATGCAAATCGACCAACAGCTCTTCCAAATCCTGGCCGGCCACCCTTTGAAGACCCGTGCCAAGCTCGAAGTGGGGAAGCGGCGCCGGACCCTTGGGTTCCGCCATGCCCATGAGCATGCGGAGGTCGTGGGCGTTGCTTAGGATGGCGCTGTCAAGTTCTTGACGGACGACGTCTTCCAAGGTGACTTCAGCCAGCGTCAGCCCAAAGTCGACCTTCAACGCGTCCCCCTGCAAGGCGGGACTCAGCGAAGCCCCCACAGGAGGTAGCTGGGCGTCGTCCCCGATCAGCATCAATCGGCAGCCCTGGCCGGAGTACACAAACTCCACCAAGTCGTCGAGCAGGCTGCGGTATTGAAAGCCGCCGGCCGGCAGTCCAGACGATTCTCCGATCATGGATGCTTCGTCCACCACAAACAGGGTGTCCGTGCGTTTGTTGGTCATCAGCCCGTATCCGGTGCCGCCGTCTGGATTGCGCTTGGGGCGGTAGATGTGCCTGTGGATGGTTGACGCAGGCTGGCCGGCGTGCTTGGCCAAAACTTTGGCTGCACGTCCCGTGGGGGCAAGGAGCACGCAGCGCTGGCGCATTTCCCGCAAGGTGCGGACCACGGCGCCGACCGAGGTGGTCTTGCCCGTTCCAGCATACCCACGCAAAATCAAGGCGCATCGCGGTTTTTCCGACACGATGAAACGCGACCATACGAATGCAAAGCGTGCCTGTGATGCGGTGGGTTCGAACGGCATTTGACCCAACAAACGAGCCTCCAATTCTGAGGCTCTTCTGGTGTCCAAGGGGCGTGGCGAATCGTGGGGCATGGCTCGGCAGACGAAGGTAGGTGTGGATGGGTTGCAGGGTGCGGTGCATGTTGTAGTTTTGGCGACGCCAACTGCGATTTGCCTTAATTGGAACACATGGACAAGTTCTTCAACGAAATCAACAAGTACGTCATCAGCATTCTCTTGTTCCTGGGAGGGTTTGGATTCCTAGCCAAGTACCTGAGCGGAGATGAATTGGAGAGCCAGCCCACGGCCATGTTGTTGGCCTCTTTGGCCATGATTTTGGTGGGGGTTTTGGCCATGCCAGTGGTGCTCGAGCGTTTGAACCAAAGCATGTACCGTATCCTGCTTGCGGTGGCCGGTTTGTCCGCCTTGGGGTTGGCGTATTCGGTGTTCTATTCCGTGGAAGAGGAAATCAGTTTCCAGGCCACCAAAAAGCGCATCAATGCCACGACCATTCAGCGTTTGAAGGACATCCGTGCCGCCCAGGAATCTCACCTTGCGGTGTACGGCACATTCGCGGAGACCTTCGACAGCCTCATTCAATTCGTTCAAGAGCCCGTGGTCCCCGTGGAATTCAACATGGGCTCGTTCCACGACACCCTGCCTGAGGCCCAAAGTCACGAGGAAGGGTATGTGTTGACCCGAGATCAAATTGCCGAGGTGGCAGAAGGTGAAGGGCTCACTGAGCAAGGCTTGCTCGACCTCATCGTGGAAGACGCCAGCCCTTACAAGGTCCGCGACACCCTCTACACCAGTTTCTACGCCGAGAACTTCACTCCTGAGGTGCGGACGGCCCAGCGTTTGGCCCAAGTGAGCCTCGACTCGCTGCCGTTCAACCCCTACACCGGCGAGCGCTTCATGATGAAGACGGGGGCAGTGGAAGTGGGCCGCGTGTGGCAGCCCACCATTTTGGTTCAAGACCCTACGCCTTTCGGTCGAGACAAGGTCAAAAAAGACACCCTGCGGTTCGGGTCGCTGTCAGAGGCGCACCGAGACGGCAACTGGCGCAACTGAGCCGTTCATGGGGAAGCTGGCTTTGCTTTGGGACGGCGCGTGGCTCAGGTGGGCCATGCCCCAAGAATCCCAAGCGAGGCAACGGGAAATTTCACGGGCAGACATGGTGCCCGAAGTGCTGACCGCCATCCGCAACCAAGTGGGGGCAGGCAGCGATGTGGTGTGCGCAGAATGGGGCGCCCCGACGACCCTTGTCCCTTCTGAATTGAGTGAAGGCCAAGACCGCGATGTGTTGGTCGGCGCACATTCCGAGCAGCATGGCTCGACGGTCCATGACGGTGTCCTGGTCGAAGCATTCAACCGTGGCGGAACCCGTTGCCAAATGGTGACACGAGGCGAGAACGCGTGGTCCAACCACGTGTTGGCGGTGTTTCCACAAGCCCACATGACGTCTATGGCCTCTGTCATGGCCCACGAAGCCATTCGCCTTTCACAAGCCCAGCCCCAGGGGGCTTGGGTGTTTCGGGTTCACATGTGCGACCAAGGTATGCACGGTGCTGCGGCTGCCGGTCAAGTGTTGCAATGGGAGCAGTTTGTTCAGGCTGGTTGCACGTCTGAAGACGCCTTGTATGCGATGGTCAATGCTTGTCACCGAAGCGGTGCCGACGTGAAAGACGCCTTGGTGGTCTGGTCTGGCGACGCCCAACAGACCGAGGTGTGGCGACGGTTTTTGACTTTGCGCGAAGCCCAACATCAAGCCGCTGACGGCGGTTGGGAGGTGGTGCTGGATCTGACGCGCGGATGAGGATCACAGGCGGAGCATGGCGTGGCCGACGAGTGCCCGAATTGAAGGGATTCAAGGGGCGTCCAACGACCGACTTTGGCCGTGAGGGACTGTTCAATTTGATGTCGTCCAGGGTCGATTTTGACGGGGCCCATGTCTTGGATTTGTTCGCCGGCACGGGCATGGTTTCCTTGGAGTTTTTGAGCCGAGGGGCCGCTTCTGTGACCGCGGTGGAACAAACGCCCAAGGGGTGTCGTTTCGCCACCACCCAAGCGTCGAAGTTGGGCAGCGACGACTTGCATGCGGTGTGTGCCGACGTGTGGGGGTTCCTTTCCAAACCGTTGACCCAATTTGATTTTGTGTTTGCGGACCCGCCCTACGACTTGCCCAAATTGACCGACTTGCCCTCGGCGGTGCGTTCGTCGGGCATCATGGCCTCGGGCGGGTGGTTTGTGCTGGAGCACGGAGAGCGTGTGGACCTTTCCCAAGAAGAAGGCCACGTTCTGACGCGGAAGTATGGCCACGTCCATTTCAGTTTGTTTACCTTCGATTGAATGCGACGCGCAGTATTTCCTGGATCCTTTGACCCTGTCACACGTGGACACGAAAACGTGGTGCTCCGCGGGCTCAACCTGTTCGACGAGGTTGTCGTGGCGGTGGGCCAACACAACACCAAGAAAGGCGCTTTTCCCGTCAAAGAACGGCTGGAGATGCTGTGTGAAACGTTTGCGGACCAGCCACGGGTCAAGGTCATGTCTTACACGGGGTTGACCTCCGCGTTTTGCCACAAGGTGGGCGCCACGACGCAATTGCGCGGGGTCCGGAACAGCACGGACTTCGATTACGAGAAGACAATCGCCCAAATGACCCGCCAAATGCACCCCGATTTGGACACCGTGGTGCTCTTCACCGATTCTGCTTTCACGGCAATCCACTCCACAGTGGTTCGGGAAGTGCTGAGCCACGGCGGAGACATCCGGCCTTTTGTTCCTGAAGCTTTGGCCGCACGTTTCCCATGGAATTCGGCCGGTTGATGCGCCGTATCCTGGGACTCGCATGGTTGCTCTTGTGTGCATATGGCACATCGGGGTGGGGCCAAACCGACGTGGTCATCCGATGGGTGGACGAGGCTGGAGAACCAGCTTGTCAATTGGACGACGCAGGACATACCCTTCACATCAGCACGTGGATGGACGGCGTGGATCAACATGCAGTCCAAGGGGCCGATTTGGTGGTGGACGAATCCGGCGTCAGCGCCTGGATTGGCGCGGACCGTGGGGTGTACACCTTGGAAGCGTTGCCTTGGGCCTGGACCCTCGTTGTGGACGACGCAGAGTCACGTCAGGGCGACACGCTGACCCTGGTTTGGCCTTCCAGAAGACCCTTGAAGTTGCGGGGCAACCCTGCTTCTGTGGTGTATCCTGTAGGGCATCCCGGCGCAAGGTTGGCCGCCTTGACTCAAGAATTGAAATTCGCCCAGGACTCTTTGGACCTCGACCAACTTGTGGGCTTGGGTCTCGTTGGTGGAGGGGTGAGCCGCACCCAGTCTGCCCAATCGGCCCTGCGCAGTGCGCTGGACAGCGCCGCATCTTGGCAGACCAACCGACTTGAGTCCTTCGCATCACATTCGTTGTGGGGCGACCTCGCGCACGCCCAGGTCCTGGAATGGCGCATGGGGCTGGGTGCCTCGGCTTTGGACACCGCGTTTTCAGTGCAGGAGGCGTCTCTTGACCCAAGGTCGTGGGGCCAAAAGTTGGTCTCCCCAGGTTGGTGTTCAGCGTGGGAGTTGGAGCATGAGACGTGGTGGAAACCCTTGGAAGAACGAAGGGCGCCGTGGCGCAGCTGGGCGGCCACAGGTCAAGTGGACAGCCTCTGTCAGGCCATGTCATGGACCCACGACGAGGTGCATTTGGCGATGTGGCTGGGGAAATCTCAACAGTGGTCCCGCTGGGCCGAGGCGTGGTGGGATGTGAGGTGGCGTGACCAATGCAAGGTGGCTGAAATCCGGAGGTTGTCTGACCAAACCCAAGCGCATCTGTCCTCGGCCCAGTCCTGGGGCGACATGCGGTGGATGTTGCCCAACGGAGACTTGGAGCCAGCGTGGGCCGGGGAAGGAAGTTGGAATGTGTGGCTCGTCACCCGAGACGGTTCGAGCGCGGGCGACCGAGAACTTGCCCTCCTCCGAAATTGGATGGCCAACGAGGCCGGTCCAGGCGTCGCATGGGGGGTGTTGTCTGTGGACGGCGACGAACATGGCTTGTACGCCACCTTGAAAAAGCGGGCCAATGTACGCGAGCAGGTGCGATGGGTGGGCCGAGATCCCGGGTGGTGGGACCGCTTGGACGTGCTGGGGGTGCCGCAAATCGTGGTGGTTCGGCCAGATGGTCAAATCCAAACCCACCAAGCTCCCCTTCCTTCCGAGGGCCTGTATACGGCTATGCGCCGCTGGCAAAAGCTGTCGGGGTCAGGCCGACGCTGAGCCGGATCAGAGCAACTTGTCCAGCACCTGTTGGATGCTCGAGAACGTGTTGTCCAACGTGGACTTGGGGAAGGGCGGTTCCAACCACGTTACGTCTGTGATGCCTTCGATGGCCTGAGGCTCACCTGGGGTGGCGTCCCCGTCGTGGTTCATGGGGTACCAGAAGGTGGTTTTCAAATGCACCACGCCATCTGCTTCGTACGTATGGAACGTGCAAAACGCCTCACCCACAATGGTGAGGTCGGTGATGCCAGTTTCTTCTTCCACCTCTCGCACGGCGGCTTCTTCCAGCCGTTCTCCGGGTTCGAGTTTGCCCTTGGGCAAATCCCATTTGCCGTTGCGTTGAATCCACAACACCCTGCCCCCACGATCCTTCACCACTCCGCCAGCGGCGGCCAATTCTTTATAGCCTGCGCAGAAGTTCATCCAGGTCGATTCGACATCGTCGCAGAACAAAGCAATGTCCTGCAACTCGGGACCTTGCTTCAAGAGGGTGGGGAGGTCCCGAAGCATCTTCGCCGTGGGGTCCACCAGGTGCAATCCAGGGTTGGTTTCAGACGGCGGGTTGGCCCTCTCTTGGGCTGACATCGGGCGAAATTTCACCCGCCTGTTCAGCATGAATACATCGTAGATTTGTCCCATGGATAATGCGTCCGACCAGCGCCGTAAGGTAGCGGAATTCCTCCTCCGCATCAAAGCGATTCAACTGCGACCCAAAGACCCATTCACCTGGGCCAGTGGTCGCCTTTCACCGATTTACTGCGACAACCGCAAAATCTTGTCCCACCCTCCCGTGAGGACGTTCGTGAGACAATTGGCGAGCGAGCTGATTGAAGACCTCTACGGCAAGCCAGACGGCATCGCTGGGGTGGCGACTGGAGGCATTGCCCTTGGCGCGTTGGTGGCCCAAGAAATGGGGCTCCCATTCTGCTACGTTAGAAGCTCGGCCAAGGCCCACGGTACTGGCCAACAGGTCGAGGGCGACTTGGCCGTGATGCGGAACGTCGTGGTCATTGAGGATTTGATTTCCACAGGAAAAAGCAGTCTCAACGCGGTTCAGGCGTTGCGCGAGGTGGACCTCGAGGTGAAGGGCCTCGTGGCCATTTTCTCCTATGGATTCGCCGATGCTGTGGCGCGGTTTGAGGATGCCAAGTGCCCGTTTGAGGTGTTGACGGATTACCCCACCATGTTGGCCCAGGCCCAGGCTGAAGGGTACATCACCGAAGACCAAAACACGCTCCTCCAGGGATGGTCCTCCGACCCTGTCGCTTGGAGCGACTCCAACCAACCATCATGACACGCATTGAATCTCCTTTGGTGGCGTTGAACGCCGATTGCGCCACGGTCGCCCGAGACATCCAGCAGTGGGAAGGCTTTGGATCCTTGCTCTCCGAGGGTCCCGTCACCGACTTTCTATGGGAAGGGGAGACGTGTTCCTTCAAAGTCACCGGAGGGGTGGGCATTCATCTGGAGCGCACGTCCGACGGCACCGCCACAGAAGGGACTGTTTTGACCTTGGCGACCAAAGCCCCGACTCCTGTGAAATTCAACTTGGACGTGGTGTTGACCCCCCACGGCGACGGGTGCACCTTCAAAGTCGGGTGCGACGCAGAACTCAACCCATTCACCAAAATGATGGTGGAACCCGCGTTGAACGGCTTGTTTGGAAAAATGGCCGAGGCGCTTCAGTCTCGGTTCTGACCGGCGTCTTCAAAGCGCCACGTCACGTCGCCGGATTGAAGCCACTCCTCCTGATCAAGGTCGGCCCAGGAGAATTTCGCCCGGCCTTGTTCGTCCACATCTGACAACGCACCCTGTCTCGTCTGGCTGTTCACGTCGAAGGGCCGCAGCTCGCCTAGGCCATAAAGATGCCCCTTGAACCCCCGGATGATGGCCGTGGGGTGCATTGGGTGGGTCAAGTGTTCCAACAGGTCGCGGGCCAAGAGGTGGCCCACCTCCATGGGTTTTAGGGAGACTCCCCATACATCACGCAAACTTGTGGCGTGAAACGGGGACGTCAGCCGACCGGAGTTGACGTTCACCCCGACGCCCACCACGGTGGCGGACCAGGAGGTGCCGCGCCACACATTCTCGACCAAGATGCCCGCGCATTTGCGGTCCGACCCTTCCTGCAAGAGCAGGATGTCGTTGGGCCATTTGATCTTCACCGTGGCTTGGGAGGCATGGGGTGGACGCAGGCCCTCCAACGAAGCCCGGATAGACAGGGCCACGGCCATGTTGAAGACGGGGGGTGTCCAGCCGGATTGCACCGGCAAAGCGAGGCTCATGCTGAGGTCCTCTCCATGGCGGGTGCTCCAGGACTTGTCGCGTTGTCCTTGACCCGCGGTTTGGCCATCGGCGGTGAACAACGTGGGGCCGTTCAATCCATGTTCCTTGAGCCAAGACAAGGCCCACACATTGGTGCTGGGCACAGAGGGTTGGTGGAGGTGGGTGAAGGTCACGGCCGGGCAGGGCTTTTGGCTTTCGTTGGCCAGGGGAAGCTGAGCAAAAGTAGTACCTTTGACAGGCTTGCTTGCGCATGAATTCAATTGCACCTCCTCCCACTGAAGCCTTGACCCAATGTGTGGTACAAGGCCTCGACTCGCTCAAAGCCCAAGACATTGTTTCCTTGGATTTGAGTCCCCTGACGCATGCGATTGCTTCTACGTTTGTGGTGGCGTCGGCCACGAGCAGGACGCAAGTCGAGGCACTCGCCAGAGAGGTGGAGCGCACAACAAATGAGGTGTTGAATGAACGTCCATGGGGTGTTCATGGTTTGAGAGGTGGAGAGTGGGTGATTTTGGACTACAGCGATGTGGTCGTTCACATTTTCCACAGCGAGGCTCGGTCACATTATGCCTTGGAGGAGCTGTGGGGGGATGCGCCGACCGAGCAGCACAACACAACGGACTGACCATGGACAACAAGAAGACAACCCCTTCTGGCAAGGGAAAGAAGCAAGGCAACAAGCCCGGCCGCCAGATGAATTTTTACTGGGTTTACGCCATTGTGGCCATGTTCTTGCTCACCATGGTGATGGTGGGGGATTCCTCCACCCAACGCCAAGTGCAATGGCCAGACTTTAAGGAAATGGCTGAACAAGGCCAAATCACCCGAGTCAGCCACGATGGAGCGCGCGCCAACCTCTATTTCACGGAGGCAGTCCGAGACAGTTTGACCGGGGGCAAATCCGACCCGCAGCTCCTCCAAGCCCTGTATGCCGGGGCAGACGCCGGCATGAACATTCCTAAAGGTGAGGCGTACCAAACGGAATTGAAGGAACTGCAGGAAAGCCACGGCTTCGACCTGCGTTACGAGCCCCCCAACGAATGGGGCGGCCAAATCCTTTCTTGGGTCATATTCCTCGGCTTGATGGTCGTGGTGTGGATGTTCCTCATGCGGAGACTCGGCGGCGGCCCGGCGGGCGGCGGTCAAATCTTCAACATTGGCAAGTCCAAGGCCCAGGTTTTTGAAAATGGCGAGGGCACCAACGTGACGTTCAAGGACGTGGCGGGTGTGGACGGCGCCAAGGAGGAACTGCACGAAATCGTGGATTTCCTGAAGAAGCCCGGCAAGTACACCGAACTCGGGGCCAAGATTCCGAAAGGCGCTCTGCTGGTGGGCCCTCCGGGCACGGGCAAGACGTTGTTGGCGAAGGCCGTGGCAGGCGAGGCCCAAGTGCCCTTTTTCAGCCTGAGTGGCTCGGATTTCGTAGAGATGTTTGTCGGGGTCGGGGCATCCCGTGTCCGTGACCTATTCAAGCAAGCCAAGGAGAAGTCGCCGGCCATCATCTTCATCGACGAGATTGACGCCATTGGTCGGGCCCGTGGCAAAAACGCGAGCTTTGGATCCAACGACGAGCGCGAGAACACCTTGAACCAACTCTTGACGGAGATGGACGGGTTTGGCACCAACAGCGGGGTCATCATTTTGGCCGCGACCAACCGTGCGGACATCCTCGACAGCGCGTTGATGCGTGCTGGGCGTTTCGACCGCCAGATCTACGTGGACATGCCCGACGTGGTGGAACGCAAGTCCATCTTCGAGGTGCACCTGCGCCCGATCAAGACGGACACGTCTGTCGACATCGAGTTCTTGTCCAAGCAAACGCCAGGCTTCAGCGGGGCGGACATCGCCAACGTATGCAACGAAGCGGCCTTGTTTGCGGCACGGAAAGACCGAAAATTGGTGACCCATCAAGATTTCTTGGATGCGGTGGACCGCATCGTGGGAGGTCTGGAGAAGAGGTCCAAAATCATCAGCGAAGACGAGAAAAACACCATCGCCTTCCACGAGGCTGGGCACGCCGTGGTCAGCTGGTTGGTCGAGTTTGCTTCGCCTCTTGTGAAGGTGAGCATCGTGCCACGGGGCCAAAGCTTGGGCGCCGCATGGTACCTTCCCGAGGAGCGTGCCATCACCACCACCGAGCAGATGCTCGACGAGATGTGCGCGACCCTTGGCGGGCGGGCAGCGGAGGAAATCATGTTTGGCAAAATCTCTACCGGGGCGTTGAGCGATTTGGAGAAGGTGACCAAGCAGGCCTATGCGATGGTGAGCGTCTACGGATTGAACGAACGGGTGGGCAACCGCAGTTACTACGACAGCCGGGGTGAGAACAGCTTCACGAAGCCGTACAGCGAAGAGACGGCCCGCATCATCGATGAAGAGGTGAGTGCGGTGATCGAACGCGCTTACGAACGTGCCAAGGAAATCCTATCAAGCCACCGCGACAAGCTGGAGGCGCTTGCGGATTCCTTGCTCCAAAACGAGGTCATCTTTCGGGAAGATGTGGAGAGCATCTTGGGTGCGCGTCCATTCGGTACGGACAAGCAGCTTGCGTCCCCTTCCCCAGAAGCGGCGACAAATCCTGCCCCAGAGGCCGACGCGCCTGAGGAAGGTCCGTCGGAAGACCCCGCTGCATGAAGGGATGGGTGCTCGCCATGCACTGCCACGACGCCAACATGGCGACGGTAATCCAGGGTGGTCTTGAAGCAGAAGGCATTCCAGTCGTGTTGATGAACAAGCAGGATTCGAGCTACGTGGGCATGTGCTTCGCCACACGTCCAGTGGAAATATGGGTGCCTGAATCCCACGGCGAGCAGGCCAAGGTGTGGCTTCAAAATCTCCAGACTTGAGTGGCAAGACGTCCAACGAGTGGGTCACCCGAGGGGCGACGGGAGTCGTGTTCGTGGCGGTGGTGATGGGCGCCGTGGCTTGGTCGCCTTGGACGAACGCGGGACTTTGGGCGCTGGTGGCGGCCCTGGCGTGGGCCGAATGGGCCAAGGCCCCTGAATGCCCTGAGGCCAAATTCCCCAAGGCGCTTTCCATCCTCTTTCCTTTGCCGGCGTTGGCTGCGTTGCTGTGGCTGGGTGAGGCCCAGCCCTACGACCCGTGGCCTGTGTTGTGCTTTTTGTGGATGATTTGGGCCAACGACACTGGGGCGTTCATCGTGGGTAAGCCCTTCGGAAAGCGCAAGCTGGCGCCCACGGTGTCACCCGGCAAATCGTGGGAAGGCACCTTGGGTGGCATGCTGGCCTCGGCATGCGTGGCTTGGGCGGCCTTGGGATTGGATTGGATGTGGCTTGGGGCGCTCATGGGGGCGCTGTCCACGTCGGGCGATTTGATTCAGAGCGCGTGGAAACGCAGGCGAGGCCTAAAGGACTCTGGCAACCTGTTGCCGGGCCACGGGGGCGTGATGGACCGTTTCGATGGATTTTTGATTGCGGCGCCTACCTATGTGCTTCTTTGGTGCATTTTCGCACCTGAAATTTGAGAGCATGACGATTCATCGAGAAGGATTTGGAATCATGGCCTTTGTGGCGGCCGTGGGAGGAGGGGCCGTGACCTTGGCATGGCAGTTGAACGCGGCGACGTGGGTGGTCCAGTTGGTCGCCTTGTTGGCCTTGATCGATTTCACTTTGGTGGCCCAATTTTTCCGGGTTCCCAAGCGCACCCCTGTGGCGACTGAAGGCCAAATTCTTTGCCCCTCCGACGGCAAGGTGGTGGTCATTGAGGAGGTGGACGAGCCCGAGGTGTTTGGGGACAAACGCATTCAGGTGAGCATTTTCATGAGCCCTCTGAACGTGCATGTGCAATGGGCCCCCATGGCGGGCAAAGTGACCCACGCTGTGTACCACGCTGGGAAATACCTCGTCGCATGGCACCCCAAGAGCAGCACGGAAAACGAACGTACCACCCTTGTGATCGAAGGGGACCATGGTCCTGTGCTGTTCCGTCAAATCGCCGGGGCTGTGGCGCGACGCATCAAGCACTACATCAAGCCTGGCCAAGTCGTGGTCCTTGGTGAAGAGGTGGGCTTCATCAAGTTCGGATCTCGGATTGACGTGTTTTTGCCGTTGGGGACCGACATCCATGTGGGCCTGGACCAAAAAGTGAAGGGACGCGAAACCGTCCTGGCCACGTTGCCCAAGTCCTGAAGTGACAGGGGGTTTGGTTCTCCCAAGTGCGGGAGGTATTTTGCCGAAAAATCACCTGATTCATGAAACAATTTGCCTTTCTCGCGCTCGGTCTGTTGGCCGCGGCGCCCGCGCTTGCCCAGAAGCACGACCTGGGCCAAGCACCTCAACTCCCCGCAGATGCGCGGGTGAAAGCACCCATGCCGACGCATGCCGTGCTCGACATCGACCACCGTCCCGAGACACCGGTCTCTTCCGAGCACACCCCATCTGCCGACCACATCCAGGTGCGTGACCTCGTTGTGGAACGTCAAGTGCTCGGCATCACGCAGTACGACTTGCAATCGAACGCCGCCATCGACGACCGCATGGCAGGCAACGGAGACGCCGTCAGCGCAGCCTGGACCATGTCCTTGGACGTGACGCCGTTTGAAGACCGCGGCACAGGCTACAATTTCTACGACGGCGAGGTGTGGGGCGAGCAGCCCTATGAGCGCATTGAAAACGTGCGCATAGGCTGGCCTTCCATCAACCACCTTGGTGACGGCCGTGAGGTGGTCATCAGCCACGCTGGCATCGACACGCCCCTTCACATGGTGCGCCGTGATGCAGGCACAGCCACGTGGGAGGGCTCCGACTTGCCCAACTACGCCGTGCTTGACGACGGGGTGACCACAGTCGGCAACCTCTGGCCACGCGCGGCAGTGGGTGGATTGAACGATGAAATCCTCCACGTCATTTGCATTTCCACACCCATTGCCAACGGCGGTGCGGAATACCTAGGCCAAGACGGGGCGTTGTTGTACTACCGTTCCATGGACTCCGGAGACACCTGGGAAATGCAAACCTTCCCCGAGTTGGACTCGTCCAACTTCGTCAACATGAGTGCAGACGCCTACAGCATACACGCCGAAGGCGGTGTTGTGGCGTTTGCCGTGTTCAACGACTTGAGCGACAGTTTCATCATGATTTCGGAAGACGCTGGGGACACCTGGGAATACCACATTTTGGCGGACTTCCCTGTGGACTTGTACGAGGTTGACGCGGGCTTGCCTGACTCCCTTGGGTACGACTTTGACGCCGACGGCATTGCCCAGGAGTACTTCAACTCCGACGGCGCAGGGGACGTCCATGTGGACGTGGAAGGCACCGTGCACTGCGTGTACGGCGGCATGTACTACGCCGACGCAGACACCATCGACGACAACTTCAGCTACTTCCCAGGCACCAACGGCTTGCAATACTGGAGGGAGGACTTTGGCCCAGACAGCAGCGTGACCATCGCATACGCGTACGACATTGACGAGAGCGGAGGGTTGGACTTGGAAGACGACATCGCCGCCTACTTCGTGAACCTGGCGGGCATCCCCAGCATGTCGTCGGACGAGGACGCCAACCTCTACGTGAGCTACAGCGCCATCATGGAGAACTACTCTTCAGGCCTGCAGAACTTCCGCCACGTGTACGTGGTGAATTCAGAGGACAACGGAGACTCTTGGAACAGCGAGGAAGCGTGTGACTTGACTCCGGACGTCGACTTCGATGGGTACGAAGCCATCTTCGCCTCGATGCCGCCGCGTGTGGACGAGCACATCGAGCTGATTTACCAGAGGGACTTTGAACCAGGCTTGCATATCCGCGGCGACGAGGACCCCATGGATGTGAACGACATCGTACACCTGCGGGTGCCAATCGCGGATTTGGGCGAGTGCGCGGACATCGACTTCGAAGATTGGGTAGGCGTTGCAGAAGCCTTCCAAGCAGGCCAAGTGCAGTTGTTCCCCAATCCGGCCAACACCATGGTGGAGCTCGTGATCGACCGCCCTGGAGCGCACGAGGTGCGCGTGGTGGACGTGGAAGGCCGTGAGCACATGGCTTGGACCACCACAGGATTGGTGGAGAAAGTGGACGTGCGAACTCTGCCTGCAGGCTTGTACTTCGTGGAGCTCGGTCAAGGCACCGCCCGCACGGTTGTGCGCTTCGCGGTGCAATGATGCATGCTTGAATTGAGGGACGTTGTCCCGACCTTTGAAAGCGGCGCCCTCGGGTGCCGCTTTTTCATTCCAAGCCCATGCGCATTCATTTGATTTCCATCGGAGACGAGTTGTTGATTGGCCAAACCGTCAACACCAACGCTGCTTGGATGGGGCGGAAACTCACCATGGAAGGGTGGGTTGTGTCCGGAACAGAGGTCACCGCAGACAAGCCCAAGGACATCGTTGATGCGCTTGACCGAGGCCTCGCCTCCGCGGAAGCAGTGTTGATCACAGGCGGGTTGGGGCCGACCAAGGACGACGTCACCAAACACGTATTGGCGTCGTATTTCGACACTCCGTTGGTCATGTATGAACCCATCGCCAAGGCGATTGAAGCGTGGTTCAATTCGCGGAACGTGCCCTTTTTGGAAGTGAACCGGCTTCAGGCCATGTTGCCTGAGGCTTGCACGGTGTTGCCCAACCCCTTGGGTACGGCTTCTGGGATGTGGTTTGAACGCGGGGGCAAGGTGGTGGTGAGCATGCCTGGGGTGCCTTACGAGATGGAGGGGTTGATGACCCAAGAAGTGATGCCTCGCCTGAGGGCGCACTTTGAGTTGCCCACGACCCTGTACGAAACGGTGGTCACGGCCGGCATTGGGGAGAGCTCCCTGGCGGCGTTGGTGGCGTCGTGGGAAGATGGCTTGCCAGAAAAGGGCGTGTCACTGGCGTATCTGCCCTCCCCAGGGCAAGTGAAAATGCGGTTGGGCGTCCATGGTCCGGCGACAGATCGGACGAAGTTGGAAGCCCTGATCGCATCGGAAACAGAAACGTTGTTGGAGCTGATCGGGCCCAATGCGATTGGGCGGGGCAACATCGACATTGATGGGGCGGTCTTGAAGCTCCTCGAAGCGCATGGCCAATCCGTCGCCACCGCGGAGTCGTGCACCGGAGGGACCGTCGCCCAAATGCTCACTGCGGTGCCTGGGGCCAGCGCCTCTTACTTGGGGTCTGTGGTGGCCTACGACAACCGGGTGAAGCACGAGGTCCTGGGCGTACCTGAGTCTGCCTTCGACGACCACGGCGCGGTGAGCGAAGCGGTGGTGTTGGCCATGGCAGAAGGGGTGAGGCAGCGGCTTGGAACGACTTGGGGTGTGGCGACCTCTGG
>MDTB01071561.1_pt1 | contig 29898 bp, 29 predicted proteins | sample 811161 | NCBI WGS metagenome assembly MDTB01 (sample SAMN05326650, study PRJNA326480) | marine metagenome | isolation source: seawater | place: Mediterranean Sea | collected 2009 | reverse complement strand
TTGCACATGACTATCGAAACAGCAATACTTATAGAAACTTTAAAAGATCTAGGAGCTGATGTTCGTTGGGCAAGTTGTAATATTTTTTCAACACAAGATGAAGCTGCAGCTGCAATCGCAAAAACTAAAACCCCAGTTTTTGCATGGAAAGGTGAAACCCTTAAAGAATATTGGGATTGTACAATACAAGCATTAACCTTCAAAAATAACTTAGGTCCGAATCTTATTGTTGACGACGGTGGCGATGCAACATTATTAATTCACAAGGGATATGAATTAGAAAATTATTTTGATAAACACAAAAAACTTCCAAAAATAACTACAAAGATTGAGGAAGAAATTGTAATTGAAAAACTTTTAAGAAAAGTTCATCAAAAAAATCCAAATCATTGGCATAACATTGTTCCTGAAATAATAGGAGTTTCAGAAGAAACCACAACTGGTGTAGCTAGGTTGCAACAAATGGTTGAAGATGCTTCATTACTGTTTCCGGCATTTAATGTAAATGATGCAGCAACCAAGTCTAAATTTGATAATCTATATGGTTGTAGAGAATCTTTAGCTGATGGTATTAAGCGTTCGACTGAGATTATGCTTGCTGGAAAAACTGTTGTTGTTTGTGGTTATGGAGATGTAGGTAAAGGTTCAGCACAATCAATGAAGTCCTATGGTTGCAAGGTTATTGTTACAGAAATTGATCCAATATGTGCACTGCAAGCAGCGATGGAAGGATTTGAAGTTAGAAAACTGGAAGATGTTTTAGGCAGAGGAAATATTTTTGTTACAACGACAGGAAACAAAGATATCATTACCTTAAAACATATGAAAAATATGAAGGACCAAGCTATCGTTTGCAACATTGGTCACTTTGATAATGAAATTCAAGTAGATGCATTAAATAAGTCGAATGCTAAAAGAGATAAAATAAAACCTCAGCTTGATAGATATACTTTCAAGAATGGAAAGCAAATATTTATTTTGGCTGAAGGTAGACTCGTTAACTTAGGGTGTGCAACAGGCCATGCAAGTTTTGTAATGTCAACCTCATTTTCGAATCAAGTTCTAGCTCAGATATTTTTAGCAAAAAATAAACCTGCAACAGGCATTTATGATTTACCTAGAAAGCTAGATGAAGAAGTTGCTAGAATTCATTTAAAACATTTAGATGCAGATTTAACAAAGCTCACTAAACAACAAGCAAAATATATTGGTGTAGATGTGAATGGACCATTTAAAAAAGATGAATATAGGTATTAATGTCAAAAAAACCAGAATTTGATGTAACAGTAATTGGTGCTGGCGTTGTAGGTTTATCTATTGCTCATTTTTTATCAAAAACAAGATTGAGTGTACTTGTTATTGAATCAGAAGATAATTTTGGAAAAATCACTTCAAGCAGAAATAGTGAGGTAATACATTCTGGAATTTTTAACTCTCAAGAAAGCTTAAAATATAAATTGTGCCAAAGAGGAAATGATCTCATTTATAAATTTTGTGATGAAAATAAAATTTGGTACGAAAATTGTGGTAAAATTATTGTATCAAAAGAAAAAGAAATTGAAAATTTTAAATCGTTTACTGAATCACTTACAAAAAAAGGAATAGAATTTGATATTTTAACTTCTCAACAATCATCAAAAATGGAACAACACATACTTTCGGATAAATCTATTTATATCGATTGCTCTGGAGTTATTGATTCGCATGATTATATGAATCATTTGTTTAGAATTGCTTCCAGTCACTGCACATTTATTTTTGAAAGCAACGCGATAGAAATCAAGAAGAAAGAAGATAGATATAAATTAAAAATTCAAAGAAAAAATAAGGAAATTGAGACAGTCAATTCTTCAAGTATTATTAATTGTGCAGGACTAAACAGCTACAATATTGCAAATAAAATAATGGGTGAAAATCTTAAAATACCATCTTTAGAATTTTATAAAGGCTCCTATTTTGCTTTAAGTTCAAAGTGGAGAAATAAATTTGATAGATTAGTTTACTCTCTTCCACAACAAGACGACTCTTTAGGCATTCATATAAGCTTTGATTCAACAGGTAGAACAAAAATAGGTCCTGATTACGAAAAAATTGAAACAAAAAATTTTGATTATAACGTTAATGAGAATTCTCAAAAGAAATTTTTTGATAGTGCTAAAAACTACATAAAAGATTTACAGTTTAGTGATTTGACTCCGGACTATTCAGGAATAAGACCAAAGCTTTTTTTTACAAATGATGATTTTTCAGAATTTTATATTAATGAAGAAAATAAAAATGGATTTTCAAATTTAATTAATCTGATAGGAATTGACTCTCCAGGTCTTACTGCTTCTTTAGCAATCGGAGAATTAGTGGTTAAAACTATGATTCCGAAAATGAATCTTTAAGTTGAGAGTAGTTTGAATATTTTTTTTCTTCATAATCTAATAATGAATCATCTTCATTAATTTTTTTTATCATTTCATCCAAACCCATTTCAATATCATATTTTTTATCAAATCCTAGCTCTTTTGTAATCTTATTGAATGAAACCTTGTAATTTCTTTTATCAACATCCTCATCTACTGTATTGTATTCTGCATTAGGAAATTTGGCTGAAACTTTATCGCCAATTTGATCAATGGTAAAATTCATATCATCTGAACCGACATTAAATATTTGCTTGTGGGTAACTTTTTTATCTGAATCTATCACAAGCTTAAATGCACTTGCTACATCCTTACAATGAACAAATGGTCTCCATTGATCACCTCCAAAAACGCTAAACTTCTTATCACGCAATGCTCTAATTAATAAAGTATTTACTACTAAATCATATCTCATTCTTGGCGAGAAACCAAAAACTGTTGATAGCCTTAAGATTGTTGGGCTTACGTTTTTGCTATTATCTAAAATATAATTTTCGGAATATATTCTAGTCCTTGCATATAATGATACTGGGTTTAATGGAGAATTTTCTGTCAAGTATCCTGATGTACTTGCACCATAGACACTACAACTTGATGCAAATACTAATTTTTCGACCTCATAAAAATTACATATTTCTGTTAAAATCTTAGTGCTTTCATAATTTAAATTAAGAGTCTCCTCTGCATCAATGCTACTTGCAGGATCACCTACAATAGCTGCTAGTGCTATGACGTATCTATTATTTTTAACAGCTTTTACTAAATCTTTAATATTAGCAACATCACCATCTACAAGAGTTAGTTTAGGATGATCTTTGAAATGACTTATTGAACTTTTCCCAAAGGTGAAATTATCCAAAATAGTTACATTATAATCATCATCTAAAAGCATCTTTACTAAATGAGTACCTATGTAGCCAGCACCTCCAGTAACTAAAATATTTTTTGATTTATCAGAATCTACTTTCTTTAAAAGCGTATCTTCGATTTCACGAACCTGATCCATACTTGAAAGCGATAAGGGGATATCTTGTTTTAAAGATTGTTCAATTGTTAAAAAAGAAACACTCAAGTTAATAACTTCTCTTAAAAAGTTCTTTTTTAGAAAAAGATCGTTATCATATATACCTGAATAAATCACAATTTCAATATCAAGTTCATTTTTAAAATTATTTAAATCAGATATAGAGCCAATAACTTTATAGTCAAAAATATTCTTTCCTTTAGCATACTCATCATCTAAAATTCCAACAATATTATATAAACCTCTATTCTGAGGATTTTTTAAAAAATCATTGGTCTTTTTATTAACTCCAATAATAATAGTTTTTTTTGTTCCAAGTAAAATATTTTCACGCTCTTTTATGAATCTTCTAAGAAGTCTTATGCTTGCAGCAAAAAAACTAAAAAGTAAATAAAAGAGAACTAAAACTTTATAGTTAATTCCAAAATTTAAAAGGAAAGATATTATTATTAAAATAAAGAAAGAAAGTAAAACATTAGCTGCAAGACGAAATACCTCATTTAAACTAGCATATGCCCAAATAGAAGAATAATTTTTTGTTAAAAAAGACGATATAAGATATCCAACTGCAAAAAGTAAGAATTGTGATAAAATATCTAAAATATTTTTGTTGATAAAATCAAAATTGTATAAAAATGAATAGGATATTATCAACGATGAAAATGCAATAGACAAGTCAATAAGGAACTTTAAATATGGTTTAATTATTTCGCTCATGATTTTTGTAAACTATCTAACACAATTCTTTAATATTTTTTTTGTTTGCTCAGCAATTCTATGTATATCGTCTTCATCTATAGTAGGATGAACAAGAAACATTAATGAAGTTTCTCCTAATTCGCGAGCATTTATTAAAGATGGTTTGCCATTTTCTTCAAAAATCTTGTCAAATGCTTTTTCTTTATAGATTTCACTACAACTACCGCTATAGCATGGAATACCTAAATCATTTAGAGAGTTCATAATGAAATCTCTTTTTTTTTCACTTTTTAATTTTTCAGGCTCAACAAAAACATAATATTTATAATAAGCATGTTTAATGTGTTCTGGCGGTAAAGCAATTCTAAGCCCATCTACATTTTTAAACTCATTATTAAAAATATTAGATAGATTTGTTCTTTTTTCAATCCATAAATCTAATTTTTTGAGCTGCAATCTTCCAATGGCTGATTGTATTTCTGTCATCCTAGCATTTGTTCCATGATCTTCATGAAGCCACCTGAATCCTGGAGGGTGCTCTTTATTATAAACCGTATCATAATTCTTACCATGATCCTTAAAAGACCAAACTTTTGACCAATAATCCTTATTATTTGTGGTTACCATCCCACCTTCTCCTGCAGTTGACATTATTTTATCCTGGCAGAAAGACCAAGCATTAATATCTCCAAAAGAACCAATTGATTTACCATTAAATTTTGCACCATGTGCTTGTGCACAATCCTCAATTAAAAATAAGTTATGCTTATTACAAATTTCTTGAATTTTATCAATTTCACATGGCCATCCTGCTATATGTATGGCCATAATTGCTTTGGTATTAGGTGTAATTGCTTCTTCGATTAAATTTGGATCCATGTTTTGTGAATTTCTATCTATATCGATAAATATGGGTTTTGCTCCCAGGTGCATTACACTAAAAGCGCTTGCTACAAAAGTTCTTGGGCTCATGATCACTTCATCGCCTTTTGATATTCCTAAAGCATGAGCAGCTAGGATTAAAGCATTAGTTCCATTATCTACTGCAATGGAATGTTTAACTCCAACATACGATGAAAATTCCTTTTCAAATTCTCTACCTTCCAAACCGGTCCAATAATTTATTTTTCCTGATTTGAGAATTTCAGTAGCTTTTAAAATATCTTCTGAATCAAAATGAGGCCAGCTATTCATCTTGTAGCTCCTTAATTAATTTTGCTGGACAACCAGCAAAAAATGTATTTTTAGGTACGTCTTTTGTAACAAAACTATTTGCACCAATTATTGCATTTTCTCCAATTGTTATACCTGGCATAATAGTTGTGTGGGAACCAATTCTTGCATTATAACCAATCATTACTTTTCCTTTTTTTTCGTCTATTGAAGAGTATGAATATATTGAACAATGAGAGCCAAACTGAGCATATTCACCAATTTCGATATCGTATAATGCATTCAAATAAGTAAATGCACCAATATCTGTAAATTTACCCAATTTTAAATTTTCAGGATGATGTATGATCCAACCATACTCTGTAGGTTTTCCATGCTTCATCAAAGGCAATTTCCAATTTTTAAATCTACCAATGTCTGGCTTAATTACTTTCATAAACTTTAATTCCTTATTTTTTTATAATCCTTACAATATCAAAAGACTCAGCATAATTATTACCAACTGTTGACCCTCTAACGGATGCGAGATTTTTTAAATTTTCTAATGATCTTGAATTAGGAGAGTCTTTCAATTGGCTTTTAAAACATTTCATTGCTGCAATTTTCTTGTTTAGTACAGATTTTTGTAAAATATTAAAATATCTTGGCACAAAAACACTAGGACTAACTGTATCACTCCAGTCAGTTTCAGAAAGAGTTTCATAAACTAATATTTTCTTCACACTTTGGCTTGGTAGAGGTTTCGCAGCAACAAGAGATGCATCATAAATTGATTCATGATCTTTATGTAAATCTCCTCTATGTGGAATATAAATAGTATTAATCTTATATTTTTTAATTAAAAAGCTAATTTTATCTGCAATTTTATATAACGGATATTGATTTAAATTTGGTGCTGGAAAATCAAAAAATAATGTTTGGGCTACACATAAAATTTTATGGGCTTTTAAAGCTTCATTTCGAATATTGGTTATGTCTTTCTCTGAAAAAAGTTCAGGAGCACCGTTTGATGCATTTGTCATTACAGCAACATAAACTTGATCGCCATTTAAATGGTGCTTATATATGGTGCCTCCACAACCTAGTACTTCATCATCTGCATGTGGTGCTATAACAAGTATATTTTTCATTAATCTTTATTTTTTAATAGTTTTTTTAATTGAATCAATTCTTTTTTTAATCTGAAAATTTCTAAATCTTTCTTATACCCCAAAAGGGAGCCCACTCTAATTTTATATGATTCAAAATTATCAATCTCGATCCAAATAATTCCATCTCCTGCCTGAACTAAGCATCTATTTTTATTTAATTTCAGAACCCTTCCAATAACACCTTTTATATTAATTTTTTTTTCAACCCATGCGTTGTTTATTTTTAACATAGAAGAACCATAGAATGTAAATGCACCTGGATGTGGATGTGCAGCAGCTTTTACTAATCTCTCAATAGAGTATGCAGATTCATTCCATGAAACAAGTCCATCATTTGGCTTTCTAACTCCATACTCAGATTTATCCAATTCATTTTGCATTTTTGGATTCCACCATCCTTCAATAAGTTTTGGAAGAAGGTTATCTAAAGCAATTTCCATTGCACCTAATAAACTTTCCTCAACATCTTGTGCAGTATGCTCTTTATTAACATTAAAATTTTCTTGGTAAAGTATGCCTCCGGTATCTGCACCTTCTTCTAAAACAAAAAATGTTGCTGCTCCATCCTCCACGTCGTTAACAAGCCATGCTACTGGAGCTCTTCCTCTTCCTTTTGGTAATTGAGTTGGATGAAAACCAATTGAACCAATTTTAGCTGAATTAATTATATTTATATTTACCAATTGAGAAACCCCTACGACAAATAAGATATCCAAATTTAAATTTTGAATTTCTTCTGAAAAATCATTTATCTTTTCAAAATACTTAAATTGAATTTTCTCTTTATCACAAAATGGTTTTAAATCTTTATAAGAACTAACATTGGCTACATTTTTTGGCTTATTACCATAAACCTTTAAAATATCTAAATCATACTGTTTTAGTTTTCTAAGACATAAAAAACTTGAATTGACCCCACCGATTAATGCTACTTTCATTTTTTTAATCCCATTTTCTCTCCAAAAAGAACTATAAAAATTGTGTAAAAAACTATCCTTATGTCCAAAAGTAAAGAAATTCTTCTAACATAGCTATTATCAAATTTAAGTCTATCGTGAAAAGACAGATGAGTATTGCCACTAATTTGAGCCAATCCAGTAAGTCCAGGTTTAACGCTAAAACGATTTTCATTTTTGATAGAAAATTTTTCTATTACATGTGGCATCCATGGTCGGGGGCCAACAAATGACATATCTCCAATTAAAATATTAAATAGTTGAGGTAATTCATCTATTTTAAATCGTCGAATAAATTTATAAAAAGTGGTCAACCTTTCAGGGTCAGGAAGTTCATTATATTTATCGCTTTGAGTTAATTTCATAGATCTAAATTTGTAGATTTTAAAAATCCTTTTATTTTTTCCTAGTCTTTCTTGAGTAAAAATAATTGGATTACCATATATTAAATAAAGCAATATACCTGTTAATAAGAGTATAGGAATCAAACCTAATAGACAAAAAAAAGAAACAATTCTATCCATTAAGTTTTTGAAAAAAAAATACATTATTTTTTATTATAGTACTCTAATACACTTATCACATTTTTTGTATGATTATATCCAGTAATACACCTCTGCGGATCTTCAAAATAATTGATGAAGCTATTTATTTCATTAGTTAAGGGCGATAAATCGTTATCAAAATCAATATCTTCTATTCCATCATTGATATGGTTGTAGTTTGAATCAATTTTAATATTATGTAATAATATTTTTTTCTCAACATCGTCAAAAACAATTGTTTTTTCTTTACCTACAATAGTAAGCTTTCTTACTTTCTCAGGGTAATACCAACTAACGTCAATTTTAGCAAAAACATTATTTTGATATTCAATATGTGTTGATGAGAAATCATTATGAGGTGAAAAAGTATAATTTGATTTTTCATTTGATATCTTTTCGTGAGGTTTATCATTCATAAAGAATTGTACTAAACTAATATCATGAGGAGCTAAACTTTCAAAAACATCTATATTGTCTCTCATTATTCCAAAATTTAATCTTTGGCTATGAATAAACATGATATCACCAATAACACCACTATCAACGATTTGCTTAATTTTCTTAATAGCTGGATTATATAAATATGTATGTCCAGACATTAAAACTTTATTTTTTGCTAAATTTTGTAATATCTCTAATTGCTTAAGATTTTCAACCATAGGTTTTTCAACTAAAACATGCAAATTATGATTTAAACATTTTTTTGCAATATCAAAATGACTAATTGGTGGAGTGGCGATAATTGCGCCATCAGCTTTTAATTGCTTATTCAAAAACTCTTCATAGGATTTGAAAAATAAGGCGTCGGGATAATTTTTGACTAAATCTGGGTTTTTATCATAATAAGGATCGATAACAAAAACTGATTTAACTCTTTCATTTAATGATAGCTCTCTTAAATGATTTTTCCCCCAATATCCAACACCAAATAATATAATTGATTTTTGCATCCCATTTAAGATAGCAAATTGAATTAATTTTAAAAATAGTTATTTTTAAGTAGATGCTAAAAAATGATTATTTAAAAATTTCTTTTAATTCTTTTTTTATTGTTTTAGCAGAACAATACTTTTCTAAGATATTTTTATAATCTTCTTTAATTTCATTTCTTTTCGCCTTATCGAGATTACATAGTTTATGATATTCATTTAACATTTCATTTAAAATCCCAAATTTAGACTTAAATTGATTTTTAGACTTTTTTAATATTGAATACTTGTCAAATGGTCCAATCATTAAAATTGGTATACCAGAATATAGATAATCAAACATTTTTAAAGATGCTATTCCATATTGATATATCTCTTTCTCAGGAAATGAAAGAATAGAAAAAGAACATTTTTTAATTAGGTTAAAAAGATAAGATTTGTTTTTTGTGCCAATGATAAAAACATCATTAATATTATTTTTTTTTAAATAATTTTCAGCTTTAGTTCTATAATCTCCATCACCTATTAAAATTAATGCTAATTTTTTATCGCTACTAGAATTAAAAGACTGGATTGAATCAATCATAAAATTTATACCATAATAGCTTCCTATTGTGCCAGCAAATATGCAGACATGATCGAAAGAATGAAAAATCTTTTGGTGCTCTTTTGAAATATTACATTCAGTATAATTTTTATTGTAATATTTTATATCCAAGAATTGTGGAAGATGAATATAGTTATTAACACTAAATGCAGATTTTTTTAAATAATTATGATAATTGGGAAGATTACTCACAACTTTATCAGATTTATTATGTAAAAAAATTTCGATTTTTTTAAGAAAAATAATAATAGGATTTTTTTCTGAAAAATTATGTAAATCAACTTGAGATTTTGGCCATATATCTCTTATTTCAAAAACAAACTTTGCATGCTTTTTTTTACTAAAATAATATGCAACAAGACATGTCATTAAATCAGGACTACTAGCATAAACTATATCTGGATTATGTTTTTCATAATTTTTTTTAAAATACCAAAAAAGATTTATTGAAAAAGAAAACATTCTTAAAAGTTTTATAAATAAATTTTTTTTATTTGAATCAAATTCATCAATAAAAAAGTATTCTATTTCATCAAAAAAGATTTGAGGCGTATTTATCTTTTGTTTACTTTGATAGGATTTTGAAGAAGTAATAATTGAACATTGATGATTATCTCTTTGCTGCAATCTAGCAATATTAAAATGTCTTAAAGATGCATCACTTTTTTGTGGTATACCTGCAAAATGATTTATAAAAAGTATTTTCACTAGATTGTCAAATTGGTTGGATTAAAAAATTAACATTTCTATCAATCTCACTAATCATATATTTTTGGGATTTTGTTTACTATACTAATTGCTCTACTATAGTCAACATTTACTGCATCTAAATACCATTTAATGTTTGGGTATCTTGGACGATTCTCTACATTAACCAATTTTAATGCTTCATCACGTGTTAATGCGCCCTCTCTTATCTGGTTGCTTCTAAATGTATCATGCTCCGTAAAACCTGCAACTGTATAATACACATAATTATAAAATGCTGCTGTACCGTCTCCAATTCTCCAGGTTGTTGGGGTATCAACTGCTTTTTCCCAATTATATTCTTCTAAAATTTGATCTACCTCTTTTTCATTCCAAGTATAGTAGTCAAAGATATGAAAATAATCTTCTTTTTTATGAATACTTCTCCAATACTCTCCACTTAAAGTATCATATATTGAGCTATTGAAGTAGCTAGGATTTCGTACATACTCATTAAATCTATTTTTTTGGTACCTTAGTTGATTTATAAATCCTCCGGAATAAACCTTTTTTTCTTCAAAGCTAGGTGGTATGCCCAGAAAACCTGCTTTAAAGTGTGTAACTTCAAGAGGATTGATACCCCAAATATTTAAACCAACACTTGTTTGTTTTTTAACTTGCTCGACATATTTAAAAAAATGTTTATCACCAGCAGTGAGCAAACTTAACATTCCTAAATGTGGGTTTTTTAACCAAGCCTCTAGATTAAGTTGTATCCATTTACGCTTTTTTTCAATGTTAGCTGCTACAATGATATTTTCTACTCCTAATGAAGCACACATACGACTAATATTTCTTCTACCAAGATCAGTGACCATTCCCCAATCATAAGTATAGGCAACGGACTTCATTTTTAATTCTTTTTGAATCAAATGTAATGCCATGCAACTGTCTCTTCCTCCAGAAAAAGGAACTATGCAGTCTACATGATTTTTTCTTTTATACGGCTCCACTAAATTAATTAATTGCTCTAATGGTTTTGGTTGATTTCTAAGCACATAGTTGTTGCAATAATTGCAAACACCAGCATCATCAAAGTGAATATATGGCATTGTTGAAGGAAGTATACACTTAGTGCATCTTTGTAATTTTGGCTCTTCAAAAACTAATTGTTTTGATTCTGGAGTTTCTTTTAAAAATTTAGGAACTTGTGGTACTAAAGTATTTCTAGTTCTTTTCAATACTTGATGTTCATTAATTCTATTTGAACTGGGGACATCAAAGACTCTGCAGCCTTTTATTTGATTAATATCATTAAATTCTTTATCAATTAAAGGCCACTCCTCAGATGAAAATGCAATTTTAGAATCTTTTGTACCTGTATATAAACTTCCGTTATTAGAAATTAATATTAATTTTTCTAAGGTCGGAGCATAAATCGCAGCAGAAATAACTCCTTCACACTCGCTTAAAACACAATTTGATGCTTCTTGAAAATTTTTACCAGCTTGCAGTGCCTCAGAAAAAATAACAGGTATAATTTCAGAATCAATTTTTTGTTCTCTTTTTCTACCATTAATCCATAAATCTTCACAATTAGTTACAATTCCATTATGAATTAATATTAAATTATCCCTATAAATTGGTTGATTGTCTGCAAAACCATTTGTTACCAATCTACTGTGCCCTAACATAAAGTTAGTTTCTGCTATTTCAATATTTTTTAATAGCTTATCAATGCTTGAGTCAGCTCGAAAAATATCAAGACTCTTCTTATTTGAAATTACCATTCCAGAAGCATCTACACCTCTTTGTCGCGCATGTAAAGCCAAAGTCTTTATGTCTCTGATATTTAATGTTGATTCATCTTTTATAACTCCAAAAATTCCGCACATTATCAGTTCCTCATTCTAATTATTTAAAAGAAAGTTATAATTTTGTATTAATTTTTTTTCTTGATCTTGCCAACTAAGCTCTTCAATATTTCTAAAACTATATTCTTTTTTTATTGAAGACATTTCATTCACTGATTTAGCAATATATTCTATATTATTCGAACATACCATCCCAAAATCATGTTTCTTAACTACTCTTGAAATTTCAGGAATATCTGAAGCCAAAACAGGTGTATTGGCAAAACAATATTCAAACAACTTATTTGGTAAACAAAAATAATCACTTAGTGATTCTGCATCAATCATACATAAACCATAATCACACTCTTTAACTAAATTAACAACATCAATGTGATCAACTGATTCATGAAAATGAATATTTTGACTTTCTAATGCTTTGCTTTTAATCAACTCTTCATATTGACCCCAGCCTACAAATAGCACATGAGAATCTATATCATCTCTAGAAAAAACTTTTAAATATTTTTCAATTCCCCTTCCGGGACTTAATATACCCAAATAAACAAATATAGTTTCATCATTAGCTATTTTATACTTTTTTCGAATTTCAAATTTTCTAGAATCTTGATTGGAATTATCTATTAATTCCGGTGAATTCAATATTATAACATTTCTTTTTTTACCTAAATTTTCTTCATACCATTCACAAATAGACGGACTAACAGATATTAAAAGATCTATATATCTCCAGCAAATGAGTTCAATAAATTTTATTACTGATGAGTTAATATTGCTTTGAAGATTTTTATTCGATTCAAGCTCATGAGCATCGTAAATTAATTTTGCACCTGTAAAAAACTTAACCACTAATCCAATTGGTAATGCTAAAGTATCATGACAGTGGATTATTCTAGGCTTCTTTTTCAAAGCATATTTTAATGTGTATATAAATAATTCAAAGAAAGTGATTGCATGATATAAAGATTTAAGTTTTGAGAAAATCCTACTAAACTTTCTTTTGCATGTATAGATATTTAAATCAATATTACTATTTCGATATTCTTTAATAACAGATTCTTCAATTCCTACTCCATAAATCTCAAAATTATTCATTTGACAAAATGTCTTTAAAGACTTCATTTCCTTAAGAATTCTGCCGTCATTATTAATATTAGTATTAGTAATGTGTATTATAAAATTTGACATTAAATATATAATCCTAAAAAAATTTTATGTATCTGAACTTGAAATTTAACATTTTTGATTTTTCTTATTTCATTAATTTAATTATTGAAAAAATAAGGGTGCTGAAATCTTAATCTATAATTCTTTTACTTTGTTATTAACTAATTTAAATTTTTTACAGGTGCTTATTCCATTATCTTGAAAAGAAATTTTATTCATTTTTTTATCAATCCAATACGAAAATTTTGCAGGATTTCCCATCCACATTGAAAAATCAGGGATATCTTTTGTCACAACAGAACCAGCAGCTATAGCTGCATACCTACCAATTGTAACTCCACATACTATCGTACAATTAGCACCTAAAGTTGCAGATTTTTTTATAAGGGTTTTAGAGTAATGCTTTGATCCTCTTTGAGGAAATTCACTTCTAGGCTTAATAACATTTGTAAAAACCATTGATGGACCACAAAAAACAAAATCTTCAATTTCTACTCCTTCATATATTGATATATTATTTTGAATCTTTACTCCATTACCAATTTTTACATTATTTGCTACATTTACATTTTGTCCAATTGAGCAATTTTCACCGATTGATGCATTGGATTGAATGTGAGAAAAGTGCCAAATTTTTGTATTTTTACCAATTAATACATTTTCATCAACATAACTTGACTCATGTACCATAAAAATTTTTTTATTTTTCATGTTTCTTAAATTTCGTTATTAAAATTTTTCAATCCTAAACATAAAAAGAAAAATGCTTTATAAAAACTGTCAAAACTCCCGGTAACACAAAAAACAAATATAGTAAATATAGAAAAGGCATTAATAAGCTCATTGCTACCTCTATTTTTGTAAAATAAAGAAAGTATTTTCAGAAAAATTATTAATCCAACTAATCCTAATTCACTTAAAATTTCTAAAAAAACATTATGTGGATATACGCCAAAATCATTTTGGTATATGAATATAGGAAATGATTTTACTCCAGCACCAAATAACATAGTATATATGTCTTGAGTCCATAAATTAATTGATTGTGAAAATAAGTATATTCTCATTGATTCATCATTGTCACCAAATAAAGCGAAAAGTCGATTAATTGTAAATAAGAATTCTTGATTTAATAATGTAAATAATAATAATAATACAAAACCAATTGCAGATAAATAGATAAATTTTTCGTCTCTTATATTTCTTGATAGATAAATTATTGATAGAATACAACCAATGAAAGCTCCCCTTGCTCCAGAGAGTAGAAGCATAATTATTGATAACAAAAAAGTAAAATATAAACCAAATAATAAAAATTTATTAGTTCTATTAATCTTTGAATTAATAAATATAAAATTGAACATATAAATTGCAGATAAGCTTATCCAGAAACCAACATTCTGGTAAATAGCAAACTCAAAGTCTAAATTTAATAGTTCAAAAATGTTATTATTATAACCAACTAATCCACCTGAAGATGAAAGAAGAAGATAAGTAATGAATCCAAGAAAAACATATGTACTACTTAGCAAAAATATTATATCACTAACAGAGTCTCTTAAATATCTAAAATTTGTACATAAAAAAATTACTACAGGTGTCACAAGATATACTTCTTCAAAATTGACTACCATAAATTGTGTTGATGGTTGAAATAGTAGTCTTATAGTGTACCAAGACAAAAAAATAGCACTCCAATAAAAAATAGCAGAATCATTAAAGAGTGATTTAAAGGATGTTTTATCATACAATAAGATAAAAAATAATATTATAACACTCATTGCGAGGAAATAAAGTGGTGATATTGGTAAAAAAAGTAATGGAAGATATGTAAATGAAAATGCTACAAGTACTAGCAATAAAGATAAAAAATGATCTTGAACATTTTTAATTATAATGTTCAATTGTTCCATTTTTTAAAACGTAAAGCAAACGGTACAGAAAAAGAGATTATGATAGATAAAAGTAAAGTGGTACTTAAGTTGGGATATGATTTACTCTCGTTAAAAGTCGGTTGCTCAATGACATCTATAAATGTTTGATTCACCCTCAATTGCTCCGAAGAATTAATCTCCAACTCTGAATAAAGACGATTCAATAAACTTTCCTTACCATTCATTTGTCTTTCTAAACGTATTTTTTCTGTCCTGAAAAAAGGTGAATTAGTATTTTGATTGGAATCTAAAAATTTAACGTAATCCTCTTCAAGATCTCTCAGATCATTTTCAACTTTATCTACTCTACTAAGAATGAAATCTTTATTCGTTTTTTTAGATTCAATATGATATTCTACCAATGTATCCTCTAATGTTTTGAGTATTAATTCTGCTAACAAATGAGAAAGCATTGGCTCTTTTGTGAAAACATTAATAGTAACAATGCCTGTTAGTTGCTCATAACGGACAGATACAAGTCGATTTTTATAAAGTTTATAAACTTTCGAAAATTCTATATTTTTATCTTTGTTATCTAAACTATAGGAGTCTAAAAGAAACTTATGGGTTGTTTTTTTCTGACGACCACTTTTTTCTTTAACTTTTAAATTGTAATATTCTAATAAAAAATTATGTAGTGTTTTGCTTTCACCGCCAGTTGAGACTATTTCTTGGGATAAGTCCTTATAGAAACTTTGTGATTTAATTATTGTAGAAAAAATTTGTCCACCTCTCGGGTCTTTTAATACTGTTGTAGGTAAAAAACTGCCAAATGAACTAAGATTGATGACATTATTTGATCTTTCAGATGGTAAAATACGGGCTCTTGATTCATACTCCCTATCTACAATCAAATAAAATGACAGTAAAACGATATTTGTAATTGTAAAGCTTATTAAGAATAATCTTATATTTTCCAAAAAAAATTGAAATAGTATTTTTAGAAGTTTCATGTTTCAATCTTACAAAAAAAAATCAAAATAATTGACTTATTATTAAAATTACTCAACAGCTTGTTTTAAGATAAAATCTAGAAGTTCTTCATTAGCGCTATTTAAGTAATCGATATAACTATTATTATGCCATAAAAGATTAAGTGTTCCATCATATTTTTTAATATTATTTATAACATTTGCTATGTGACAATCTTTTTCAACTTTATTTAACTCAATCATATATTCGGTAATTGTTACATCCATAATATTCAACGGAATTTCCGTAAGATTTAATTTCTTTTTTCTTTTTAAATCAAATACTTTAAATGGATAGCAAATACCACATCTAAACCCTATGAACTCAGGAAATCCAAGGGTTAAATCGTATTTAATTTGATTTTTTTCAAGAATATCCCAAGAATTTTTTATGTCGAACATCAAATAATGAAATCGATTATAAATTATATCTTTTTCTGTAATTTGCTTTAAACGATTAATTTCATTGCTGGCATTTTGAAAATTATTGTATGACAGTTTACTTAAATGAATACCAATGTTATGTTCTTTTTTAATCAAAATATTATTAATTCCTTTCCTAGCTTTTTTAATAGGATATCGAAAGTCAAATTCATTTTTTTCTATGGCCATAAATAAAAATGTTGAATTAATATTATGTTCTTCAGAAATATTCATTATTTGAGAAAAATTATAATAAGGGTCAATGGTGTGATTAAATTTTGAAAGGAAAATATTTTTATAATTTTTTAAAAAATCTTTTTTCATAAAATTAAAGATTGAATGTTTTATTATTCCCTTCCAGTTCCATTTTTTAATCATATCAATATCATGTGTAAGAATAATATTATAATTATATTTTTTAAAAATAATATTTGGTTCTAAGAATTCTAGAGCGTCTTTTATAAATTCTATATATTCATTGACAACAGGCCTTGTAATTATATTAAATCTTTCAGCAATAGAATTTTTATATTGATATCTACCAAATTTATCATGGTTATTATTTAATTCTTCAATTCTAGAAAGAAAGACAAAAGCAGTTCCAATAATGTCGTTATTTATAGTAATAGATTTTTCACTAATGGAAAAATCTTTGTTACCATATAAACCAAAAATTTTATGTTTATTCTTGATTGTAATATCTGTGTTATAACATAATTTAGGGTATTGATAATTTTCCCATTCTTTCTGATATTGTTGAGATGATAAGAATATATCAGGTATAATAATGTTTTTCTTATTTGGCAAAATTAATTCATATGATTCCGAATTAGATATTTCATAAGAAACATTAATGCCTAATATATCTTCAAAAATAACGCTTAATATATATTTTTTTTCTCTAAAATGTATATTATTGATTTTGATTTTAATCATATTATTAGCATTCATTTCTAAAGAAGCAGTCAATCTTTTATGAAAATTCCGTAGGATCTTAATAATCTTAGAAGAGGTAAAACAATCGGCCTCATATTATATACTTTTTCTTCAAAAAGTGATATGATTGGAATATTAAATTTAGTTATATCATTTGAATTTACTCTATTACATATTATGATATTGTAAGCGTTAAAATCTTTTTTATTTCCATCTAAAAATTTTTCTACAAAACCAATATTACTTAATTTATATAGTTCATCAAGTTCATTTCGAAAATTACTATTATATAAAAATTCTTTATTAATTTTTTGAAGTTCATTTTTTTTAATGACTCTAGCGGGATTGCCAATTGCAAAAGAATTATTGGGTATATTCGACAATACTATAGACCCTCCAGCAATCAGAGATTCATCTCCAATGTTCACATTTAATGCTCTAGTTCCAGCCCCCATCCAAACACGATCACCTATTTCAATATTAAAATTTTTATATTTTTTACCAGGGTTAAACCAAGTTTCAGAATAGTCGTGAGAAGTAATATTGCCATATGAACACGCGAAGGTGTGTCCAATTCTTACACCGCCAGAAGTATCGATATTCATATTTGTGATATATGATCCTTTTCCAATAATTAAGTTCCCATTACCAGATATTTCTACATCGTTACCAATAATTGTAAAACTTTCAATATTTAAATGGCTAACCTTTATATTTACATTGTGACCTATTTGAACATATTTTCCAATTATAATGTTTGAATAGTTTTTAGCGCGAATCGTTGATAAAAAACCAATTTTTACTCCGACACCTATTTTAGCGCCTAGTAATTTTAAAATTAATATTTTTAATGCACTAAACGGCATTATCTTTATTAGCAACATATTTAACATAAATGACAATAGTAAATTAGTGATAAAAGACCTCTTAAAAAATAACATAATAATGTCTATAGGATCGATTACAGCCTTAATCGTAAATATTATTTCTATGCCTATAATAACACGCGTTTATGTTCCTAGCGACATTGGTACTTTTGCTGCTTTACATGTTTTTTCACTTTTTTTATTTCCAATTTTTAGTATGAGATTGGAAATTATTTTTGGTCAAAAAATCAATACTTCTAAACTAAAGAATCTTCTTTTAACTTCAATATTAATTGGTTTATCCTTTTCTATTATATCATTTATATTATTATTTGTATTAGCGAAATACCTTGAGAAATATTTATTAATAAATTTTCTATCTTTTATAATAGTTCTTCCAGTATTCTTGACATTATTTCAATATGGTATCGGAATTTTAAACCATTTAAAACTTTATAAATCAATAGCCATCATTTCAACTCTTGGGATATTTTTTCAAAAATTTTTTCAGATTATTTTTGGGATTATCATGCAAGATAAGACAATGGCAATTTTTCTTTCTTATTGTATACCAACATTTTTTTTCGCACTAATTACATTTTTTATCATACATAAAAAAATTAATATCTTCAAAAATATAAAATTTAGTTTTAATGATATTAAAGAGTACTCAGATCATATCTTTTATAGGGTTTCTTATTCATTAAGTAATTTCTTTAAAGACAGATTTATTATTATTTTAATTATAACATTTTTTTCAGCTGATCAGGCAGGTTTATATAGTCAAGCTCTCGGTTTGTTATTAATTCCTACTGCGATCTTCTCTATACCAATTAAAACAATTATAACTAGAGAATATCAGGAAAATAGTAAAAACACAATTAATATGATTGTAATAATATATAATATGCTCATCAATATTTTATTGCCAGTATATGTATATCTTTTCTTTAATTCTTCTCATTTATTTCCGATCATATTTGGTCAAGATTGGGCACAAATGAGTAACATATTTAATATTCTATTGGCACCTATGTTTATTTTAATTTTTTCTACTTCATTTGATAGACTTTATGATGTTCTAGGGGCTCAGAAATATGCTTTTTTGTTCGAGTTCTTTTTTGGTATTTTTTGTTTTGGGAGCTTTTTTTTGATGGCATATCTTAATTTTGAATTTATAGAAGCATTAAAAGTTAATTCAGTAATTCTAATATTATTTTTTACAACTTTTATAATTTTCATTCTCAATAGAGCAAAAGAAATGATCTCTTTTATGAGAACTGCTAAATATTTTTTCTTTCAAACTTTATTTTGTTCTACTTTATTTTTATTGATAAAAGACAATTTATTTTATTCAACTTTGTTATTATTTGCGATTGTTTTAATAGGTTTATTAATAACAAAAAATGATTTAAAAAAAGAATTAATTTTTTAATTAATCTATAATGATAACTTTGTCCACTTAACAAACCTATCCATAACATACATACCATCCCACGGAACTTCGTAAAGTGTCATTGATCCTATATGAGGAAATCTATCAACTCCTTTATGAGCCGCTTTTCTTGCAAAATCTAATAAGTTATTTTTATTCATTGCTACTCCAATAGATTGAGTTAAGTGACTGCATTGATTTAAAATTTCGTCTCTTGAAGAAAATTGTTTTACAAAGATTGTTCTATTAAAACATGAATCTTCAAGCAAATTATTATCAGCATGTAGAACACTCCATTCTAAAGAATTCGGATAGAAAGCATCATAAAACATATCAAATTCAGTTCTTTTTTTAAGAATATTTAAAGTTTCTAAAGATGAATAGTATTGTTGAGGGTTTCTTTCAGATAGGTTTTCCATAGCTTTACTGAGTGATTTAGCAAAGTGTTTTGATCCAAATTTTGAACCTTTTTCAATAAAAACATTGTGCGGTGAATTACATCCTCTTTGATCAATTTGAAATACATCATTTGCAAGCCTTTGACATAAACTATTTATTTTTTCCTTAGTATCTATTTTCTCTTTTTCTATTACTGCAAATGATTTTTTTGGACCAAATATAACGTCTTCGGTACCATAATTTCTTTTTGTATTCATAACAGATTCAACAGCTTCCATACCACCCCATGCTACTCTCACATTTGAAATGTTTGAAAAATATTCTTGCGCTTGCTTGTTTTCTCTATCAAAATATACCACAGCAATACATTTACAGATATCAGATCCTTTAATTGTCTTATTGTCTGAGACTGTTACATTAATTTTAGATATTTCTTCTAAGAAAAATGGTATTAACATTCCAGTATCTTTTGATATTTTCAAAATATTTATATTTTTCGTAGCCAATCCTTGAATTAATGATAATAAACCAAGAATAGGGACATTTCCTGATAACCAATGAGTAATTAATCCTTTTGGAGTTGCAGATACTAAAGATTTCTTATCACTTGTTTCTATATATTGATTAAGTGCTGAGGGATCAGTTCTTAAAGATTCCCCAATAGCTTTTTCTAAGAAATTCTTTCTAAACCAATAAACTAAAAAGTTAATTCCATCGTTGGAAAATTTTTTTTGAAAAGGGCCATCCCTTTCAATTATTTTTTTTGATACTTCATTAAAAAATATAAGAATGTCTTCAATTGGTATACTTTGAAGATTGACATGATTTTCTTTTAACTTATTATGATAACTATCAAAACTTTCTACAAGAGGTGTATCATTAAAGTCAGTACCTAAACACTTTCCATCAAAATATAAAAGATTAATTCCTTTAATCACATTGCCTCCGACAAAATATCACCGCATCCTCTAATCTCTGAGTTTTTTGCCCTTCCTGTTATCTCAAAATATTCTTTATTGTTAGTTGTTTTCTTAATACCTAGATCATCTGTTAATACTGAAAGTCCTGGATAACTGTAAGGAATTGGATTAAGAAACTGCAATAGCCCTTCTTCATTATCTTGCAATACTTCTAATGTGTAAGGATCTCGAACAATGACTTTTGAAATTTTAGGAACTTCCTTCATTCCATCTCCTCTTGATACGTAAACAGTTCCTAACTGTTCTGTAAAACCGTAAACATCTAAAATATTTTCTTTCTTTATATCAAAAGTCTCCATTAAAACATTGTTAAATTTTTCTTTAGAAACTTTCTGTTCATATAATTTTTTCCAACCTCCAATGTGCATAATTATGCAGTTTTTTAAATTTAATTTCTCACCTCTTTTTTGCATTTCTAATGCTACATTTAAATACATAATATATGTATATCCAAATAAAACAAATTTTTCATTAGTTTGATTAAATTTTTTAATCATAGTTGAAAATTTTTCATAATCTATTTCTAGATTACTATTCATACAAAAGTGAGATTTAGATGCACCAATTAAAAATCCTCTTATTGCAGCTCCTCTAGCAGAGATTTCAAAGTCACCTTTTTTCTCATTTGGATCAATATCCATAATTAGATAAGGCATTTTTTTCTTTCCAAGAAAATATGTTAATATCCAAACAAGAGATCTCATTTGGTTTTGTCTTGTATTTTTATCAATAAATATCTGGCTTGGGCTCTGTGAAGTTGTTGCGCTAGAAGTCAATTTTCGAACAATAAATTCTTCTTTAACTGATTTAAGTTCATAATCCTTAAATATTGTTACAGGAATGTAAGGAATGTCTTCAAGCTCAAAATTTTTACTTAAGTTAAATCTCTTTTTATCCAAAAGCCTTCTAAAGGGAGCACAATTTTCATACTGATGCAACAAATTTAACTTTAATGATTCTCTTAATAATTCGTTCTTATCATCAATATCATAATTAAATGGCGATTCAAGAAAGTAGTCACTTAAATTATTCAATTATTTCCTCCAAAATATTTGATAGTTCTTCATCGCAAATATCAATTGGAGATGTTTTAAAACACATATCATTTTTAATTTCATTAATTAATTCTGAGTCAACTGAAATATTACCTGATTTAATAAGTTCAATATTATTTTGTGAAATAAATGAGTTAATAATACTTATTAATTCTTCAACATCTTCACATCCTATAGATTTTGAAAAACCATCAACATCTACACCCTTATGGTTGTAAAATTTTAATATTTGTGGCAAAATAATTGTATTAATGTGTCCATGACCCAAATTTACCTTTGGGCTGATTACATGAGATATAGCATGAATCATACCAACAGATGTAGTGCTTTGTGCTAAACCAGCCATATATGAACCGTATAATAGTTTCTCAAGCTTAGGGAGTTTATTTTCTTCATTAAAAATGTTATCTAAACCATTAATTATATTTTTACAACTCACTAAAGAAAGCATTTTAGAAAACTCATTAGAAAGCTTTGAATGGTATGATTCGAAGCCATGAGTAAATGCATCAATTGCTGTAGAAAGTAAAATTTTATCAGGAATACCTTCGCAAACCGAAGGATCAAGTATAACCAAATCTGGAACTATCAGATCTGAAACAATAGGTGTTTTGGTAAAATTATTTTCGAAAACAGCTACACCATCGCTTTCAGATCCAGAACCTACAGTAGTTGGAATTGCAATAAAATATGGTTTTTGCCTAATATCTTCTTTTAAAGTGAATGGAGGTATATTTTTCAAATCTCCGGAAACACTTTTTGCCAATAGTAGCTTGGTCGTATCGATAACTGACCCTCCCCCAATAGCAATAAATTCATCATATTTTGAAAAATCTTCAAGATTATTGAGTTGATCAAGCTTTGGTTCATTTGAATTTAGTTTAAATAATCTAATCTCAGGGAACATGGTTTTAATTTTTTCTACAAAACCATTTTTTTCAGCTGAGCTTGAGTGAAATAATATTGGTTTCTTAAGTTTTAAAAATTTAAGCCTTTGAATACTACCATTTTTTATAACTATTTCCTTAGGAAAGAAATATCTTGTAAAAAAATTTAACATTTTATTAACCCTCTAATTTGTTTCTCAAAATTTTACCATTATTTGTTTTTGGTATCTTATCAATATTAACGAATGTTGACGGAATTTTATAATATTCAATTTCATTTCTTAAATATTTTATTATTTCATGTGAAAGTGATTTAAATGAGCCCTTTTTTTTGACAACTACATATGCTTTTATCTCCGTTAAACTATTTCTTTCATTATAGAAAGCAATACAAGCAGATTCTTCCACAAAAGAAATTTGGTTAATATTTTTTTCAATTTCTAATGGAGAAACTTTTTTACCAGCAACGTTAATTAAATCATCTTTTCTTCCTTTGAAAAAAAGATATCCCATTTTATTTACATATCCATAATCGCCTGTTCTGAAATAATTTCCATAGTATAATGGTTTATTATCACAAAAAATATAATCTGAAAAAAGGTTTGTACCCTTTATACATATTTCTCCTGAAACTTCTGCAGGACAGTTTTTTCCTTCACTATTTAAAATTTTGATTTTTGTTCCAAAATTTTGTTTTCCTACTGATTCGATATACTTTATTTCTTTTCTAAAGTTTAAAAAGGTTGCTCTTGACGCCTCAGTCAAACCGTAATGCATACATATGTCAGTATTTGGCAATACATTTATTAAGTTAATTTTTTCTTGCCTTGTCATTTGTGAGCTTCCTAATTCCATCATTCTAATTTGTGATTTAAACTCAATAAGCTTTTCTTTTGAAAGCTTTATTAAGAAATTAATTCCCGCAGGTACAGTTGATATGACAGTACCTTTGTATTTTTCTAAATTTTGATAAAATTCTATCATGTTACCAAAGCCACTCATAAAAACAATTTTATTACCCTTTAAAACAGAGCATCTGATTCGAGCAAGTCCAAATGAATGACTGATTGGCATCATATGCATTTCTACATCATTATTTTTTAATTTTGTGAATTGATTTATATTTTTTGCAGTTTTATAAATTGTTTCATGCGATAATAATACTCCTTTAGGTTTACCAGTAGTTCCTGTAGTAAAAATGATTTCTGAAAAAGGATTTAAAGTAACTTGATCGCTATCTTTTAATGATTTTGATTTTGAAGATAAAACTTCTTTATAATTCTCATTTGAAAAGTAAAAAAAATTATTATCAGCTAGACTTGTATATTTTTCAGGAGATTTAGTTAGGGGGTCAATAAAACATGATATTTTTCCTAATTTCTGACTTGCAAAATATGCTGCTAAAGTAAATTGATTTTTTTCGGCATTTATAAAGATATAATCTTTTTCTTTTTGTTTAAGAAAAGAAATTGTTTTAGATACCAATATTAAAAAATCACTATAAGTGATTATTTCGTTATTTATAATTAAAAAAGGGTTGTCTTTTGGTTGGGATAATAATGCCTCTATGAATTTAATTTTCATTTAACTAAGAACAGTCAACTCCTTTGCTTGATAAAGTATTCTTTAAATCATTAATTGATTGAATAGACATTGTTTCCTCCATGTCAAAACTAATGTTAAATTTTTCTTCAAGACTTGTTAGTAAATTTAAATGTCCTAGTGAGTCCCATTCTGGAAAGTCTCCAGGCATAGTATCCAAATTAATTTTATTCTTATCTACTGAAAAAACTTCAGAAACAAATTCTAATAAATCCATATTATTCCTCCTCAACTAATTCAATCAAACCGATTTTAGGGTTGTACAAAAAGCAAACTAATTTATTATCATGTGCTGCGCCTGGCAAAGGCTTTTTAATTAACTTAAATTTATTCATTTCAAAATATTTAATTCCTTCATAAATATTTTCAACATCATAACCTATGTGGTTAATACCACCACCTTTTTTAAGTGAATTATAAGAGGGAGATTTTTCTGAATTTGGCATAATTAATTCAATAGTAGGCAGTGTCTTATGTAATAAAAATTGTAGGGTTACATCTTGCAATTCATCAATAACTTCTGGATTAATAAGTTCATACTGAAAAGATTTAATAAAAACATTAGCACTCTCAGCAAGATTTTCAACTACATATCCAATATGATTTACTTTAAAATTTTTCATATGTAAATGTTTGTATAAATTTTTCCCTTTAAAAAATTAGAGTAGTTTTTTTCTTATTTCTGTAGCAGAGATTTTTTTAATATCATTTGGAGGTTTATGCTCAATGATATCATACCCAACTCCTCTTCCATAGTTCACTGATTCTATGTCAGGTATAATTATCACTTTAACTCTTTTACTTTCAACTAAATCATTTAATGCATTTTCTACATTTTCTTTTACTTCTTGTGGTGTGTATGGATTGTTTTTGTCTGTCTCCATATCTCTTATACATATAAGGACATTTTTATTATCATTCAATCTCTGATCAATAAGCCAGCGATGTCCTTTGTGCCAAGGTTGCCATCTACCTATAAACATTGAGTATTTCATCTAAACTTTCCTCTTTAGTTTTTTTTGTTGTATCCATATCAATAAAATTATTTTGTGGGGGTTCGTAATCTTCAACAAAATAGTTTTCTCTACCTCTGATTTCACTCGTATGAACATAAACCTCTAAAACATTATACTTAGATTTAAACTCTTCTCTTAAGTTTATATAAGGAGATACTAAAGAAATTATTGGGAGACAATTTTTATTAATTAAATAAGCAGCAATACTCATTCCTAATCTTATATTTGCTTCTCTCCCTTTTTTTGAATAGTCCTTATTTTGAAAAAGATCTCTTAAATCATCTCCATCAATATTAAAAAAAGATTTTTTTAGAGAATTTTCTTTTAAATGAGAAAATAATAAATTAGCTAAGGTTGTTTTCCCACTTCCAGGTTGACCTGTAAGCCATATAGCTTGAAATGGTTCATTACTCTTCATCTGAAACAGCTCTTCCTTTAAGATTTTCCCAATCTTTCTCTGGTCTTACCTTCAAATTTGTTTTCCATGCACCTTTTAATACGTTCATCTCAATTCCATTTTGATCTCCAAAATTTATAAGTGCTTGAATATCTTTAGGGAAACAGCTACCTCCGAATCCAAATCTACCGTCAGGTCCAGGAACTGCTATATGTGAATGACCAATTCTTCCATCAAGAATAAATCCCTCAACTGCCTCATTCCAATCTACTCCAATTTGATCAGATAATAATTTCATTTCATTTAAGAAGGAAACTTTAGTTGCAAAAAATAAGTTATTCATATATTTAATTAACTCTGCGGTCTGAAAATTTGTTTGAAGAACAGGAAGATATTCACCAAATCTATCTTTATATAATTTTTTTACTTTATCAGTATGTTCTTTCTCACCACCTAAAATCACTCTTGTTTGATTAATAAAGTCAAATGAAGCAGATCTTTCTGTTAAAAATTCCGGATTAAACACAAATCGAAGTTTAGGATATTTTTTTTGAAAAGATTCCGTTGTTCCAGGAGTGACAGTTGATCGCAGTAAAATAATATTACTATCATTATTATTAACATCATTGATTGATTCAAGTGCGCTTTCTACTATTGATAAGTCCATAGTACCATCTTTGCTCGATGGAGTTGGAACAGATAAAAAAAGATAATCAGAATCATTTACAGTTTCTTCTAAGGAGTTTTGTGACTTGACTGGATTTTTATCATAAATCTTAATATCGGCACCGTAACCAGTTTGATGAGAAAATCCATGCGAGACAGCAGTGCCTACAAATCCTTTCCCAATTACTCCTATTCTAATATGACTCTTATTATCTGATCTTGACATTTTTTCTCCTATAATTTTTTAAATAGTTTCTATTATCTTAACAATTTTGTCGATGTCACTTTCATGCAAGTACGGATGCATTGGTAAACTTAAAATTGTATTACTTAATTGTTCGCTGATGGGGAAATCACCTTTTTTATAATTTAAATATTTGTAACCTGTTTGCAAATGACCTGGAATTGAATAATATACCACAGATGGAATGTTATTATTTCTCAATAATAACTGAGCTTTATCTCTAATATCCTGGCTATCAAAAACAATTGAAAATTGAGCATATACCGATTTATATCCTTCGGGAATATGTTGAAATCTTACATCTAAATTCTTAAGCTTTTTACGATATAAATCTGCAATTTTGTTTCTTAATTCAATTTCCTTTTCAAAAATTTTTAATTTTTCAATTAATATTGCTGCTTGTAATGTATCCAGTCTTGAATTTAATCCAATTCTTACGTTATCATATTTATCTGTCCCCTTTCCATGAACAGCTAAAGACCTTATGATTTTGTTATATTCATCAGAATCAGTAAATATTGCACCTCCATCTCCATAACACCCTAGAGGTTTAGCTGGGAAAAAAGAGGTAGTAGTTATATCTGAAAACTTACCAACACTGAATTCATCTTTGGATGCCCCAAAAGATTGTGCAGCATCGCCAATAATTTTTAACCCATGCTTTTCTGATATATCTTTAATTAATCTATATCTTGCCGGTAAGCCAAAGAGATCAACTGGCATTATAGCTTTAATATTATATTCGGAATTTTTAATCACATCATCTATCAGCTCAGGATTCATATTAAAAGTTGAATCATACACATCCACTAAAACAGGAATTGCACCAATTGTAGCAATGGCTTCCAAAGTAGCAATGTAAGTGAATGGAACAGTAATTACTCCATCACCAGGCTTAATCCCTAATGCTAATAAAGCAATAATAAGCGCATCTGTACCATTTGAGCAACCAATAGAGTGTTTGGCCCCACAGAATGAAGATAATTTATTTTCTAAGCCAGCAACCTCTTCACCAAGAATGTATCTACCATCATCAAGTACTTTATTAATTGAAGTATTTAATGATTCTCTAATTAGTTTTTGCTGTGCTTTTAAATCAATGAATTCCATTTATCTATAAAACTCTTTTATTTTCTGACAAACGTATTGAATCTCTTCTTTCTCAATCTCCGGAAACATGGGCAGTGAGAGAATTTTTTGAGAGGCATAATAACCATTAGGAAAATCTGAAGATGAATGATTGAGATGCTTATAACATTCAAGCATAGGCAAAATATTTGGATAATGCAAAGCAGTGCCTATACCATTATCTTTTAAAAAACTCATTAGTTCATTTCTTCTTTCAGCTAATATGACGTACAAATGAAAAACATGTGTACAGTCCTTATCTTCCTTTGGAATGGAAATGTTTGGTATATTTTCTAAGTAATTTCTGTAAATATCAGCGATATCTTGTCTTCTCTTTGTCCAAGATAATATATGATTTAGTTTAACATTTAATATATTGCCTTGTAGACCATCCATTCTAGAGTTAATTCCTTCATATTTATGATTATGTTTTACTTTTTGACCATGATTGGACATCATTCTTATTTTTTCAGCAAGATTATCATCATTAGTAATTACAGCACCGGCATCGCCAAATGCCCCTAAATTTTTTCCTGGATAGAAGCTAATTGTTGCTATATCTCCAAATGTACCAACATACTGATTCTTAAATTCAGAAAAAATTGCTTGAGCGCAATCTTCAACCACAAATAAAGAATGTTTATTAGCAATTTCAATAAGTAAATCCATATTTTTAACTGGTTGACCATACAAATGTACAGGAATTATTGCTTTTGTATTTTTATTAATAACGGATTCAATCTGATTTACATCTATATTGTAATTATCTGGTTCAATATCCACAAATCTAACACTTGCACCAGTTTGACTGATAACTTCAGAAGTGGAAATCCATGAATTACAAACAGTGATAACTTCATCTCCTGGACCAATATTTAATGCTCTTAAAGCAAGGTATATTGCGTCAGTACCATTGCCAACACCAATGCAATGATTAATACCGTACATTTTTGCAAGATTTTGCTCGAATCGTTCTACGTACTTCCCTCTTATAAAAGCTGTATCATTTAAAACTTCTTGAATAGCATGATTAATTTCATCATGAATGTTAGTGTATTGTTTTTTGATATCTGCAAAAGGTATATTCATTTATTCAATCTCCTTAGCTGGTGATCCAGCAACTTTTGTATTATCTGGAACATCAGATGTAACGACAGAGCCAGCACCAACTACAGCATTCTTGCCAATTCTAACTGGAAATATAACACACCCACTTCCAATAACTGCATTATCACAAATCTCTGTTTTTTCCCAATACTCTTTTGATCCTGTTCTTTTAAATGATGGTGGATTTACATCATTCACTGTCATTACTGAGTGTCCAATGAATACATCTTTGCCTATATCAACTAGAGAACAAATAAATGAGTGTGAACTTATAATAGAGTTGTCACCAATTTTAGTTTCATTTTGAATTTCTACGTAAGAGCCAATTTTAACATTTGAACCTATTTTTGAACCATATATGTTGCAAAAGTGCCATATCTGAGTTCCTTCACCTACATCTGAATTTATGACAATTGAATGATTACCTTTTTTCATCAGATAATTATAAGAAAAATCTATGATAATTAAAGTAATTATTTATAATATAATAAGATAAATTAACATTCATTGTAATACATTTTAATTATAAGATTTTTAGGGCCCATAGCTCAATTGGTTAGAGCAACGGACTCATAATCCGCAGGTTCGGGGTTCAAGTCCCTGTGGGCCCACAAATGAGCAGTCATTCA
>MDTB01176172.1_pt1 | contig 29906 bp, 30 predicted proteins | sample 811161 | NCBI WGS metagenome assembly MDTB01 (sample SAMN05326650, study PRJNA326480) | marine metagenome | isolation source: seawater | place: Mediterranean Sea | collected 2009 | reverse complement strand
GGTATAAATTTAGAAGATATTGCTGCTCCAGATTGTTTTGTTATAGAGCAAAAACTTAAAGAGATATTAGATATTCCAATTTTTCACGATGATCAACATGGTACAGCAATAATTACTTTAGCAGCGTTGATTAATGCATTAGATATATCTAAAAAAAAAATTGAAAAAGTAAAAATAGTCGTTAATGGGGCGGGAGCTTCTGCACAAGCTTGTACTAATCTATTCAAAAGTTCTGGTGTTAAAAGCGAAAATATAATTATGTGTGATAGCAAAGGAATAATTTATAAGGGAAGAAAAAATATTGATCAGTTTAAATCCGCTTTCGCAGTAAATACTAAATTGAGAACATTGAAGGAAGCTATGAAGGACGCTGATGTTTTTTTAGGATTATCAGCTAAAGATGTAGTCTCAAAAGAAATGATCAAATCAATGGCAAAAAACCCTATCATATTTGCCTGTGCAAACCCTGACCCTGAAATTAAGCCAGAAATTATTAATGAGGTTAGATCGGATGCAATTGTAGCAACTGGAAGGTCTGATTATCCTAACCAAGTAAATAATTTAATTGGTTTTCCTTACATATTTAGAGGAGCATTAGATGTAAGAGCAAAAGAAATAAATGAAGAAATGAAAGTATCTGCTGCTAAAGCTATTGCAAATTTAGCTAGAGAAGATGTACCAGATGAAGTTGTTTCAGCTTACGGTGGAGATAGACCAAAATATGGTAGAGATTACATTATTCCTTCAACTTTTGATCCAAGATTAATTAGTGTAATTCCAGCAGCTGTAGCAGAGGCTGCTATTAAAAGTGGAGTAGCAAGAAAAGAAATAAAAGATTTTGAAGTTTATAAAGATGAATTAACTAATCGCTTAGACCCATCAATGTCTTTAATGCAAGGTATTAATGCGAAAGTAAGAAAAAATCCAAAAAGAGTAATATTTGCAGAAGGAGAAGATGAAAATATGCTTAAAGCGGCTATAGAATTTAAAAAAAACAAACTAGGTTTGCCTATTCTTATCGGGGCTGAAAAAAGAATAAGAGAACAGTTAAAAAAAATTGGTTTAGATGAAAATCATAAAATTGAGATAGTTAATTCAACAGATAAAGAAAAAAGGGAAAAATATGTTAAACATTTGTACAAAAAATTACAAAGAGAAGGTCAGTTAGAAAGAGATGTTGATCGACTTGTAAGAAATGACCGTATTGCTTGGGGAGCCTCTATGATAGCTTGTAAAGATGCTGATGCAATGGTAACTGGTAATATAAGACATTATGCAGCTTCAATAGAGAAATTAAAAAAAGTTGTGGAACCAAGACCTGGGGAAGAAATTTTTGGAATGACTATGATTAATTCCAAAGGAAAAACAATACTAGTTGCAGATACTAATGTAAAAGATTTTCCGTCCGCTCAAAGATTAGTTGATGTCTCTAAGTCATGTGTGCGTGTTGCTAGATTGTTTGGATTTGATCCTAAAGTTGCGTTTCTTTCGCATTCAACATTTGGAAATCCAATATCTAAAAATACAAAACATGTAAGAGACGCAATAGAATTATTAAAAAAAGAAAATGTAGATTTCGATTTTGATGGAGAAATGCAACCGGATGTTGCTCTAAACCCAATTTATAAAGAAACATATCCATTCTCTAAAATTGTAGGTAATGCAAATATTCTAATAATGCCTGCTTTACATAGTGCTGCGATTTCTACTAAGCTGATGAAAGTTTATGGCGGAGCTAAATTAATAGGTCCTTTGTTAATTGGTTTAGGTTTGCCTATTGAAGTAGCTCCCTTAAGATCAAGCACTTCTGATATTTTAAATTTAGCTTCGGTGGCAGCTTATTCCTCTGATGTAATAGATTATTCTAACTAAAATTTATTTCGACTTAATTCTGAAACTAGATATATTGAAGGAATAACCTCTTTAACATCATAAATCTTGTTAGCTTCGCTTATAACATCTTTTTTTTCTTCTTTATCCATTGCAATACCAAAAATATATATATTTCTATTTATAGTTTCCAAAGTATAATTTCTTGATTTTATCTTTTTATTAAATATAAGAGCTGATCTTAGTTGGCTAGTAATAAGAATATCTTTAGCAGTGCTTTTAAAATTACTTTGACCTTTTATAGTAATTGCATTTTTAACTGATCGAGCACCTTTTGTTTCCCACGCTAGTTTTGTAATTTTAATTTTATCTTCAGGGGAATCCACTTTACCAGATAAAAATATTCTACCATCAATTACTTCGGATTGAATAGTTAAGAAATACTTTTTATCAGTCAAAGCAAGTCTCGCAGTTAAGTTTTTTTGCATAATTGTATCGTCAATTTGCATTCCAATTGTTCTAGGATCAAACGTTATATCTACGCCAGTTCCAAATCTTCCTACTGACGTACAGGAAAAAAGAAAAAAAATTATTAGTAGACTAATTAATTTCTTCATCATCTTTTTTCACATTTAAGCATATTTGATAAATCTTTTTTTTATTAATTTTTTCTGACTCAAATAGTAAATTCACAACGTCTTTCAAACTATATTTTTTTAAATATAACTTTGCTTTTTTAGTAATTTCTTTTTCATTGAAAAATTTATCTTTAATGTCTTTTTCTGATATTACAACCGTTAACTCACCCTTAACTGGAGTTTTAAACATATTAATTTCATCGATATTACCCCGAAAAAATGCTTCACGTAACTTAGTTATTTCTTTTGCTATCAACAATTTTCTTCCAGGAAAGAACTTTTTAAAATATTTTAGATAAAAGTTAATTTTTTTTCCTGGTAGAAAAAAAATTTGTGAAAAACTCTGATGAGAAAGAGCTAATAGAACTTTTTCAACTTCGTTTACTGTTTTAGGTAAAAAACCATAAAAAAAGAATTGATCTTTAAACCCTGATATACTCATAGCAGCTGTTACAGCTGAAACTCCTGGAATTGGAATAACATTAATACCTTCTTTAATACATTTAAGAACTAATAATCGACCTGGATCTGAAATTGTTGGTGTTCCAGCATCTGAAATTAAAGACAAAATTTTGCCTTCATTTAAATATCTTATAGTTTTATCAAGTTCCTTCTTCTCATTAAATTTATGATAAGAAATTAACTTTTTTTTAATTTTTAAATGTTTCAATAACTTAAGAGAATGCCTAGTGTCCTCACATAAAATAACATCTGACTTTTTTAAAACATCTATTGCTCTTATAGTTATGTCATCAAGGTTTCCAATAGGTGTCGAAACAATATATAAACTTTTAGTAGAAAATTTCATAATATGAAAAAAATATTTATAATAACTCTATCTTATTTATTAATATTTTTTAATTTTAATTTGTTATACAGTGAAAATACTAAGACTCTGAAAATAGGTTTGCTTGCACCTTTAAGTGGTGAATATAAAGAATTAGGAACATCTCTATTATATTCGTTGCAATTAGCTCTTGACGAAATTGATGATAAAAATGTTTATGTAGTGCCTCAAGACTCGGGGTCGAATGACAAAAAAAAACTTAATAGAGCGGTTAAAGAAATTAAAGACAAAGGCATTAACATTGTAATAGGTCCAATAAACAATAAAGATTTTGATGAGGTAAAAAAATTTAATGATATCACTTTTATTTCTCCGTCAAATATAAGTCCTGAATTTCAACAAAATATAATTAGCATTGGCATTAGTTTTGAATCTCAGATTAAATCCCTAGTTAAATTCATTAAGGAACAAAAAAAAAATAAAACAATAATTTTAATACCAAAAAATAATTATACTTATTTAATAGAAGAGAAATTGAATAAATTAAACCTCAAAGGATACAAAGTTTTTAAGTATAATTCAGATCCGAAAATTCTTACTGGTGAAATAGAAGTTCTCACAAACTATTCCCAAAGAAAAAAAAATTTAGAACTTAGAAAAAAAATGTTTGAAGATAAAGAAGATGAACAATCAAAGCGCCAATTGGAAAGGTTAGAAAAAAAATATACTTTAGGTGATGTAAATTTCGACTCTGTAATTATAATTGATTTTGGAAGCAGCCTAAAAAGTGTTTTAACTTCCTTAATATTTACTGATGTAGACCAAGAAAAAGTTTTATTTACCACGGTTAATCAATGGTTTGATGAAAGTATATTTTATGAAAATACAGTTAAAAATTTATATTATCCATCTGTAAACTACAAAGAATTTAAAAAATATAAGGACAACTATTTTAAAACTTTTGAAAATTTTCCCAGTGAAATAACTATTCTAGCTTATGATGCTTTGGGACTAATTTATTATGTTTGGAAAAAAAATGGAAAAATTAATTCGGTAAACGATTTCTCTTTTAAAGGAAAAATAAAAGGTAAAACTGGAACTTTTAGTTTTAGTAATAAACAAATTATACAAGATCTTAATATTTATAAGGCTGAAAACAACCAGTTTAAAAAGTTTTAATCTTTTTTTTTAATTTTCGAAAAGCAATATATCTATGATCAATTTTTATTTTTTTTAACTTTGGCATTTGACCAAATGTAACCGATTTAGAATGAGGAATAAATATGGGGTCGTAACCAAATCCTCTGCCTCCAAGTATTTTATAAGCAATTGATCCATTGATTTTACCAATTACTGTAATAATTTTGCTTTTAGGATATTTTAAAGACAAGCTGCATACAAAAGTTGCAGATCTATCTTTTTTTTTTCTTATCTTTTTTAATATAAATTTCATCGCATTATTAAAACTGCCATGTTTTTTTGCCCATCTTGCAGAGTAAATGCCTGGTTTTCCTCCCAAAGCCTTTATACACAATCCTGAGTCGTCAGAAATGACTGGCAAATTAGTAAATTTTGAGAAGTAATTTGCTTTTAATTTAGCGTTGGCTGAAAAGGTTTTGCCTGTTTCTTTTGGACTTTTAATTTTTAGTTTGACGGGGGATACTTTCTTAATTTTTTTAGATATTAAATAGCTAATTTCTTTAAATTTACCTTTGTTGTGGGTGCCAATCAAAATTTTTTTCATTTATGTCTAGTAATCTAAAATTAACTTACTATATAACAATTATTATGAGTGAAGATAATCAAAAAAAACATAGCTCAATAGAGGAAAGTTCTGAAAAAAAACAGCCTCCAAATCAGGAAAAAACACTAGAAGAGAAACTCAAAGAAACTGATGATAAATTATTAAGGTCTTTAGCTGAAATTGAAAATCAAAGACGCAGATTTGAAAAAGAAATTAAAGATGCCTTCGAATTTGGGTCATTTAATTTTGCTAGAGAAAGTCTTGCAATTTTAGATAACCTGCAAAGAGCGAAATTAGCTATTAAAAACGATGAGCATCTTAAAAAAAATCAGGATTTAGATAAATTTTTAGAAAATATAACAATCGTTGAAAAAGATTTGATTAATATTTTTGAAAAAAATAGAATTAAAAAAATTAATACAAAAGATAAAAAATTTGATCCAAATTTACATCAAGCTATGTCAGAAATCGAAGATGACAGTAAAGATACAGGAAGTATTCTTCAGGAAATTCAATCTGGCTATAAGCTAGGTGACAGGCTTTTAAGACCAGCGCTAGTAAGTGTGGCTAAGAAAAAAACAGCCAAAAAAGAGGAAAAAAGTCAAAAAAAAGAAGATAAATAGACTTGTAGAAAGCAAAAAAACACCCATATAAAAAAAGTACTAATTAAAGGAAATTAAATTATGAGCAAAGTAATAGGAATAGATTTAGGAACAACAAATTCATGTGTTTCAATTATGGATGGCTCTCAGGCTAAAGTTTTAGAAAACGCTGAGGGTACGAGAACTACACCTTCAGTGGTTGCATTTTTAGAAAATGAGGAAAAGCTCGTTGGTCAGCCAGCAAAAAGACAAGCGGTTACAAACGCCAAAGACACTATTTTTGCAACAAAAAGATTAATCGGAAGATCTTTTGAAGACGAAACGGTTAAAAAAGATATCGGCAGAGTTCCTTTTAAAATAATTAAGTCAGACAATGGAGAAGCATGGGTTGAAGGAAAGGGAAAAAAATATTCACCTTCACAAATTTCTGCTTTTGTTTTGCAAAAAATGAAAGAAACCGCAGAAAAATATTTGGGTCAAACTGTAACTAAAGCAGTAATTACTGTGCCGGCTTATTTTAATGATGCTCAAAGACAAGCAACAAAAGATGCAGGAAAAATTGCTGGTCTAGAAGTATTAAGAATTATTAATGAGCCAACAGCTGCAGCTTTAGCCTACGGATTAGATAAAAAAAATGGTCAGAAAATTGCTGTATACGATTTAGGAGGCGGAACATTTGATGTTTCTATATTAGAAATTGGAGATGGAGTTTTTGAAGTTAAATCTACTAATGGGGACACTTTTTTAGGAGGTGAAGATTTTGACGACGCGATAGTAAGTTATTTGATAAACGAGTTTAAAAAAGATAACGGAATTGATTTAAGAAATGACAAATTAGCTCTACAAAGATTAAAAGAGGCTGCTGAGAAAGCGAAGATAGAGTTATCTTCAGCCGCTCAAACAGAAATAAATTTGCCTTTTATAACTGCAGATAAAACTGGACCTAAACATGTTAATTTAAAACTCACTAGGGCTAAACTTGAAGCCTTGGTGTCTGATCTTGTAGAAAGAACTTTAGAACCTTGCAAAATAGCTCTTAAAGACTCAGGTTTCTCAGCTGCAGAGATTAATGAAGTAGTGCTAGTTGGTGGAATGACTAGAATGCCTAAAATTGTTGAAACAGTAAAAAATTTCTTTGGCAAAGAACCTAACAAAAGCGTTAACCCTGATGAGGTAGTTGCTATGGGTGCAGCTATTCAAGCAGGTGTTTTACAAGGTGATGTTAAAGATGTCCTGCTTTTAGATGTAACTCCTCTATCTTTAGGTATAGAAACCTTAGGTGGCGTTTCAACTAAATTAATAGAAAAAAATACAACTATCCCTACTAAAAAAAGTCAAGTTTTTTCTACTGCTGAAGATAATCAGCCAGCCGTTTCAATTAGAGTATTGCAGGGCGAGAGAGAAATGGCAGCTGACAACAAAATTTTAGGAAATTTTGAGTTAGTTGGAATACCCCCAGCTACAAGAGGAACACCTCAAATAGAAGTTACATTTGATATAGATGCAAATGGAATTGTAAATGTTTCTGCAAAAGATAAAGGAACAGGTAAAGAGCAAAAAATTCAAATTCAAGCATCGGGGGGCTTGTCCGAAGAAGAAATTCAAAAAATGGTGAAAGATGCTGAAGCAAATAAAGAAGCAGATAAAAAGAAAAGAGAGACTGTTGATGCAAGAAATCAAGCAGATAGTTTGGTTTTTTCGACTGAAAAAAGTCTTAAAGAACACGGCGATAAAATTTCTGCTGATGAAAAGAAAGCTATTGAAAGTGGAATTGCAGATCTAAAAAAATCTTTAGAAGGTACAGACTCTGAAGATATTAAGAAAAAAACGCAAAACTTAATTCAAGTTTCTATGAAATTAGGCGAAGCAGTTTACAAAAGCCAGCAAAAACCGGATGCAAAAGAAAAAAAATCAAAAGACCCAAAACAAGAGGATAAAGATAACGTTGTAGACGCGGATTTTGAAGATGTAAAAGAAGACAAAGAAAAAAGCGCTTAAGATAATTAATAAGGAGACGTCCTGTGGCTAAAAGAGATTATTATGATGTCTTAGGCATTAATAAGTCAGCATCGAAAGATGAAATCAAAAAAGCTTACCGTAAATTAGCCTTAAAATATCATCCTGATAAAACTAAGGGAGATAAATCTTCAGAGGAAAAATTCAAAGAAGCTAGCGAGGCTTACCACATACTGTCTGATGAAAAAAGAAAAACGAACTATGACCAATTTGGTCACGCTGCTTTTGAAGGAGGTGGAGGTCAAGGTTTTGGTGGATTTGATTTTAATTCTTCCTCTTTTTCAGACATATTTGAAGACTTTTTTGGCGACTTTGGAGGAGGTCAAGGAACTTCGAGAAGATCTAATAATAGAGGAAATGATTTAAGATATGACGTAAATATAAGTTTAGAAGAGGCTTTTAAGGGTATAGAGAAAAACGTTAAATATACTACTTACAAAAAATGTTCTTCTTGTTCAGGCAGCGGTGCAGCTAAAGGTTCTAAACCTATAAAATGCAATTACTGTTCTGGAAGAGGTAAAGTAAGAACTAATCAAGGTTTTTTTACTATTCAACAAACTTGTCCTAAATGCAGTGGTTACGGAGAAACAATCGGTAACCCTTGTAAAAGTTGTAGTGGTTACGGAAAAGTACAAGGAGATGAAAATGTAACTGTTAAAATTCCTAAAGGAGTTGATGATGGTACAAGAATAAGGCTTTCTGGCAAAGGTGAGGCTGGTTCTAAAGGTGGATCCAGTGGTGATTTATATCTTTTTATATCAATTGATAATCACAATATCTTTAAAAGATCTGAAGAAAATCTTTATTATGAATTACCGATATCTTTTTCTGACGCTGCTTTAGGCACCACAGTAGAGGTGCCATCAGTAGATGGGGGAAAATCAAAAATTAAAATTCCAGCTGGAACTCAGCATGGAAAACAATTTAGATTAAAAGGAAAAGGTATGCCTGTATTAAGAAGGAGTATTTATGGAGATTTATACATAAGAATAATTACCCAAGTTCCTGTATCTCTTTCAAAGAGACAAAGAGAAATATTAGAGGAATTTAACGAAATAGAAACTAATAAACCTGATCCTGTAATTAAAAGTTTTTTTGAAAAAGCTAAAAAGTTTTGGAAAAATTCATAATTTAAATGGAAACTAATCAAATAATGTCTGCGGTTTTTTTAATCGCTGTACTCGCGTTAGTCTTACCTGGATTTTTATCTACAAATAATAGAATTCAACAATTTATGAAAAATCTTTCTATTTGGGCTATAATTGTACTTATTATTATTGTAATTATTTATCTTATAAAATAATGAAAAAAATCAATTTAGCTATTACAGGATGTATGGGAAGAATGGGCAAGCAGCTCATTAAGTCATCAAAATTAGATAAAAATTTCAAAATAGTTGCTTTGACAGAAAATAAAAGAATAAATAAGAAAATTTTCGGCGTTAAACCAGAGCTTAATAATATGAATGTATTTAAAAAAGCTGACGTTATTATTGATTTTACTATTCCTAAATGCACTTTAGAAGTTTTGAAAATTGCAGTAAAACAAAAAAAAAGAGTTGTAATAGGAACAACTGGTTTTTCGAAAAATCAGGAAAGAATAATTAAGAATTTTTCTAAAAAAATTCCGATTCTAAAAGCTGGAAATATGAGTCTAGGTGTAAATTTGTTGATTTATTTAACTGAAATTACGTCTAAATCATTAGGAAAAAAATTTTTAAGTAAAGTCTACGAAATTCATCACAAAAATAAGAAAGATTATCCCTCTGGCACCGCTCTAATGCTTGGGGAAGGAATTGCCCTTGGAAAAAATAAAAGTTTCTACAGTATGGTAGGAAAAAAATATTTAAATAAAAAATCATTTCCTTATAGTAAAAAAATAAATTTTAATTCTATAAGAAAAGGTGGTGTGGTAGGTGAACATGAAGTTAAATTTTCAAGTGGAAAAGAAATTGTAACTTTAAATCACGAGTCTTTCGATCGAGCCTTATACTCCGAAGGAGCATTGACAGCAGCGAAATGGCTGAATACTAAAAAACCAGGTCTTTATTCAATGAGAAATCTTTTAAATTTTAAGTGAACAATAAAGAAAAATCTAAAATCATAATAAGAGTCTTAAATAAAATCTATCCTAGGGTCCCAGTTCCTTTAAAATATAAAAATATATTCACTCTTCTAATATCAGTTTTGTTGTCAGCTCAGTGCACTGATGTAAATGTAAATAATGTTACAAAAAATATTTATCCAAAATATAATCATCCTAAACATTTTGTAAAATTAGGTAGAAAGAAAATTGAAAAATTAATTAAGAAAATTGGAATTTTTAGAATAAAAGCAAAAAGTATTTATTATTTATCAAAAACTTTAATTGAAAAGTATAAAGGTAAAGTTCCTAGAACTTATGAGCAGTTAGAGCAGCTTCCAGGCGTTGGTCATAAGACAGCTAGTGTTGTTATGTCTCAAGGATTTGGGTATCCAGCTTTTCCAGTTGATACTCATATTCATAGATTAGCTCAAAGGTGGGGCTTAACCAGTGGAAAAAATGTTATTCAAACAGAGAAGGATCTTAAAAGTATTTTCCCTCAAAAATATTGGAACAAGCTCCATTTACAAATAATCTGGTATGGTAGAGAATTTTGTAAAGCCAGAGATTGCTACGGAATAACTTGTAAAATTTGTAAAAGCTGTTATCCAACTAGAAAAAAACCAATTAAAACCAAAAAAGCCTGAATGAAAATTATTGGAATAGGTAATGCAATAGTTGACGTTATTTGTAAGGTAGATGAAAATTTTCTTTCTCATAATAAATTAACTAAAAGTACTATGAAACTAGTTGATGAAAATGAATTTGCAAAATTATTATCAAATCTTAAAATTGAAGAAACTATATCTGGTGGTTCAGTTGCAAATTCTATAGTTGGACTTTCACAATTGGGAAATAAAGTTGGTTTTATAGGTAAAGTTAACGATGATGAGCTTGGCGCTAAATATGAAGAAGGATTGAAAAAAGAAAATGTAAAATATTTTTACTCCAAGAAGAAAGAGTCGACACCTACTGGGACTTGTTTAATTTTAATAACCCCTGACTCTGAGAGAACCATGGTAACTTTTCTTGGCACTGCCGGAAAGATTAGTGATAGAGACATTGATATTAAAGCAATAAAAAAAAGTGAAATCTTGTTTCTTGAAGGCTATCTTTGGGACGAAGGCGAACCAAAAAAAGCTTTTGAAAAAGCAATTCAAAATTCTAATAAAGTTGCAATGTCATTGTCGGATTTATTTTGCGTGGAAAGACACAAACCTCATTTCTTGAACTTAGTAAATAATAAATTAGATATAACTTTTGCAAATGAGCAAGAAATTATTTCATTAGTAAATGCTAAAAATTTTGATGAAGTAGTCAATTTTTTAAAAAATACTAAAAAACTTGCAGTTATCACACGTGGTGAAAAAGGGGCGGTAGCAATAAAAGAAAATGAAGTTACTGAGTGCACAGCTAATAAAAATCTAAATATAAAAGATTTAACTGGGGCAGGAGATTTGTTTGCAGGGGGATTTTTACACGGTGTTGTTAATAATAAATCAATTAAAGAGAGTTTAGAAATTGGAACTAAAATGTCATCTAAGATTATTCAAATAATAGGTGCTAGACTTAAATAATTCATTTTTTTCTTCTTTTGAAACTTCCTTTCCCTTTCTTTGGTTTAACAATTCTTTTTCTATATTTTCTACTAAATAAATCTAAAGCAATTTTATTTCTTCTTTTCATAGAAGATAACCATTTTTATCGTTTAAAATAAAATTATCGTCAAAAAATTTAGATTTGATCTTTTTTCTGAGTCTATATATGTGTGTTTCAACTGTATGTGTATCAGCCTCTGTAGAATATTTCCAAACTTCATTTAAAATTTTATTTTTACTAATTGATCTAGATTTAGCTAAAAATAATTCTAATAGTTGAATTTCTTTCTCTGTTAAAGAAATATAACTTTCATTCTTTATTAATTTTTTCTCATTTTTATTTAAAGTATATTCTTTAATCTTAATTGATGAATTTTTACTAAAACTTTTCTTAGCGAATGCGTCTTCAATTGCTTTATTCAGATCATTTATGTGCACTGGTAAAATTAATTTTTCAAAAAAAATATCAGTATGTACTTCATCTGATTTAGCAACTAAAATTTTAATTTTATTAATCCTTTTTAAAAAATTTTTATTATCGTAATTGTTTTTAACAAAATTTTCATGAATTATTAAAACATCGTAAGTTTCAAATGATGTCTTCTCTAAGTTATCTTTCATCGTAGTTAAACTAAAATTTAAATGGTCTTTAAGTTCCTCCAATGAAGTGTTAAAGTTTTCTGAGCCAAATATAAGGGCGTTAATTTTATGCATATTATTATAAAAAATAAAAAACTTATTATTAATGACTATAAAGTAAAATGTGCTGTTGGTAAAAGGGGAATCGGTGTTAAAAAAAGAGAAGGTGATTTGATTACTCCTAAGGGTAAATTTAAAATTAACTACATTTTATATAGAAAAGATAGAGTATATAATTTAAAGTCTAAAATTAAGAAATTCCCAATTAAAAAAAATATGGGCTGGTGTAACGACATCTCTTCCCAAAAATATAATAAACTAATTAAATTTCCGTTTAAATATAGTGCTGAAAAACTTTATAAAGTTGATAATACTTACGATATTATCTTAGTCCTAAATTTCAATTCAACCCCTGTCATAAAAAATAAAGGTAGTGCAATTTTCATACATGTGGCAAAAAAAAATTATAAAAATACAGCTGGATGTATTGCATTAAGCAAAAGAGACTTAATAAATTTGATTAAAATTATAAATATAAAAACAAATATAATAATTAATTAAGTTCTTTGACCGAAAATTGAACTTCCAATTCTTAAATAAGTGGCTTTATAATTTATAGCAGTCATATAATCTGATGACATTCCCATACTTAATTCTTTTAAACCTAAAGAAGCGTTTAGCTCTGACAGAGATTTAAAATATTTTTCTGTATTTCCATCATTTGGCGGTATAGCCATTAAGCCTAAAATATTCATTTTATTTTCTTTTTTGCAATAAGTATAAAAAGCATCTGTTTCGCTATAAGGAATTCCAGACTTTTGTTCTTCATTTCCTATATTAACCTGAATAAAATAATTTAATGATTTATTAATTCCATTTTGACTCTTTGATAAAGTATCTGCTAACTTCTGATTATCTACCGAATGGACATAATCAAATAATTCAACGGCTTTTTTAGCTTTATTACTTTGTAATTTGCCAATCATATGAAGTTTGAGTTCCTTATTTTTTCTTTTAATTTGCTGCCATTTAGCAAAGGCTTCTTGAACTTTGTTTTCACCATAGTGCATATGACCGTGATTGATTAAAGGCATAATATGATCCAAAGAAAAAGTTTTACTTACAGCAACTATAGTTTTTGGACTTATAGTGGATTTTTTTTCGATATTAGATTTTATTTTACTAAATCTTTCAACTATTATGTTCATATGTTTGTTTTAAAAAATAAATATTTTTTTATAATAGAAAGTATCAAAGATATAGATTTAAAAAATATAAAAAAATCGAAAAAGTTCAATATAATATACAGATCTAGTAAAATAGCCAAAAAATTTGAACAACTTTTACGATTTAGAAATGTTTGCAGAACAAAAAATATAGGCTTCTATGTCTCAAATAACATAAAATTAGCAATTATTCTGAAAGCAGACGGTATTTATATTTCAGCTTATAACAAGGATCTCACATTTACCCGTTTTAAACATTCAAAATTACAGATAATTGGCTCAGCACATAATATCAAAGAGCTTAAATTAAAAAAATTACAAGGTTGTACTAACATCGTCTTCTCTCGCTTATTTTTGACCTCATATAAAAACAAAAATGGATTTTTAGGTGTAGTAAAATTCAATCTTTTAAGTTTATTGATCAAGGAGAATTTAATTCCGTTAGGTGGAATTCGATTATCTAATTTGAATAAACTTAATATGGTAAGATGTAATTCAATTGCGTTATTGTCGGAGATTAAGAAAAAACCTAAAATTTTATCTAAGAGTCTTTTTTAATATCATCTCTAGGCTTTGTAAAAAAAAAGGGGCGAAAATCGCCCCTTTTAATTTTGTTAACTAATCGAATTATTAGAATGCAAACGACATTGCAATAATTGTCTCAGTTTGGTCATCTCCATTAACGTAGTTTACGTTATCAAAATTAGATCTCGCTAATGATAATGTTGCACCACCTAATGAATATGCAGCTTGTACTGACTTAAGATCAACATCATAAGTCACAGTTGGACTGTGTTGTGCGTTACTTTCTGATGTCTCGTCTGTGTAAGATACTGATAAAGCATCATTTACTGCAAATGCTAATGATATACCTCTGTTCTCATAGTACTCAACAGTTGTTGTTGTTAAGTCTGTGCTTTCTGGAGCTTTGTATGATTTACCATAACCCGCAGTAAAGTTTCCGACAGCGTATGTAACACCGTAAGCACCACCTTCTTCAAGTTGGTTCTCAGTTGTTAAACCGTCATCGTAATCATTAACTTTATAGTAAGAAGCTGCTAATGAAAGACCATCAACTGGCGAAGTCGTTAAAGAATAAGCCGTGATTGAATTTCCTGCTGCTGCTGCATCATAGTTTCCTGAAGATGCATCGTTCTTAGCATTACCCCATGCAAAAGTACCTTTTGTACTAAATGGTAATTCTGGCGTGTGGTACTGAAGTGTGTTGTAGCTGTCTTCAGCATCTGGGTAAGTGATCGATGGCGATACACCAGTGTCTGACACTGAAGTATATGCTGATTGATCCCAAAAGTATTTTTTGTTGTTAGAACATTCTGATACACAAACTTTTACCGTTCCCATTTCGTTTAGAGTAAGGCTCATTTGTGAGTCATCGTTTAATGCACTACCGTCTGATTCATCTGGATCTAATTCCATTGAATACGACCATGCATAACCGTTGTCCATCTCACCACTAGCTGTGAAATTTAATTCGTTAGTAATACCAATTCCTGCCTCACCTTGTTTACCAGAAGCAATGTTGTAAGTAGCTTTTGCTGAACCATTTACAGTCATTTCACCTGCGTTAACAGATAACATTAGAGACAAAGAAGATACTGCAACGAATAAAGTTTTCATTATAGTTTTCATTGTACGTCCTTTTGTTTTGTTGTTTTAATAATTAAAACTGAGGGAAATTAACATTTTCGACCTTATTTTTAACTTAAAATACACTATTAATGCTATAATTCCTTTAAATGTTGTATAATTACAACACTTTTTATATAATAATTCTAATATTAGTAGAAACTAAAAAAAACCACAGATTTTTTATTTTCTTTATTCATTAAAAGGAACATATTCAAGGTTATGACAAAAAACTACAAATTTTTTTTTATATTACCAATGTTATTTATAGGTCTAATTTCATGCAATGCATTAAAACCAGAGAAAGTAGACACTAGAAAAGTATCTACAAATGCAATGGAAAGAGCGAAAAAAAATATCGAGGAAGGTAGAGGTGCATCTATAAATGATTTGATCAAAAACCGTGGGAGAACAAATTTTGAATTTAGCTCATCAAATCCTATGTGGAGAGCTTCTTTAGAAATCTTAGATTTTCTTCCTTTAAACACTGTTGACTACTCTGGAGGTATGATCATTTCTGACTGGTATACGGGCGATAATTCAAATGAGTCAATCAAGATTTCAATTAGATTCCTTACTAATGAAATTCGAAGTGATAGCATAAAGGTTATCGTTCATAAAAAAAAATGTTCTGGGGAACAGAACTGTAAAGTTGCATTGCTTAGTAACTCTAAAATTAGTCAAGAGTTAAGAAGTTCAATTTTAAGAAAAGCTGTAGAATTTGAAAAAGACTCCAAAAATAAAAAAAAAAGATAAATCTTAAATGGAAAGAGTGAATTTTCAAGTAATTGAAAAGAAATGGCAAGAAAAGTTTTCCTCTTCAAAGCTTTACAATAATAAAGGTGAAAAATTTTACTGCTTGGAAATGTTTCCTTATCCTTCAGGTAAAATACATATGGGTCATGTAAGAAATTATACCATTGGTGATGTTATAGCTCGCTATAAATTTATGAAAGGTTTTAATGTTTTACATCCTATGGGATGGGATGCTTTTGGATTGCCGGCAGAAAACGCGGCAAGAATCAACCAGCTTAAACCTAATGATTGGACTCAAGAAAATATACAAGTAATGAAAAAACAATTAAAAATGCTTGGTTTATCAATTGATTGGGATTTAGAGTTATCTACTTGTGATGAAGCGTACTACAAACATCAACAAGAGTTATTCATAGATTTTTACAATCTAGGCTTAGTTTCTCGTAAAGAAACTTATGTTAATTGGGACCCAGTTGAAAAAACTGTATTAGCGAATGAGCAAGTTATAAATGGTAAAGGATGGAGATCGAATGCTGTAGTTCAAAGAAAAAAGTTATCACAATGGTTTTTTAATATAAGTAAATTTTCGGATGAACTTTTAAACGACCTGGAAAAACTTACAGGATGGCCAGACAAAGTAAAATTAATGCAAAAGAACTGGATTGGAAAATCTATTGGATGCGAATTAGATTTTCAAATCATTGGTCAGAAAAAAAAATTATCCATTTTTACTACACGACCAGATACCATATTTGGTGCAAGTTTTATTGCAGTTTCGGTTGATCATGAAATTTGTAAAAATTTTAATAAAAAACCAGATTTTGAAAAATTTAAAGAAGAGAGTTCTAAAATAGGTACTACAGAAGAAGCTTTAGCGAACGCAGAAAAACTAGGATACAACACAGAGCTTTTTGCAGAACATCCTTTTTCTAAAGGAAAAAAAATCCCCATTTACGTCGCAAATTTTGTTTTGATGGATTATGGAAACGGAGCAATTTTTGGTTGCCCAGCACATGACCAAAGAGATTTTGATTTTGCCCAAAAATACAATCTTCCGATTACTAGAGTTGTTTCAAACCAAAAAAATGACCCAAATGAAAAAAAAGAATTGCAAGAAGCTTATGTTGGTGATGGAAAGATGGTTAACTCTCAATTTTTGAATGATTTAAGTGTAGATGAAGCAAAAAGGCAAATTATAGATAAGATTGTAAAAAAAAAAATTGGAAAAAAACAAACTTTGTTTAGATTGAAAGACTGGGGGATTTCTAGACAGAGATATTGGGGGTGCCCGATACCTATGATTTATTTGGAAGACGGTTCAGTTGTACCAGTAGACAAAAGCGAGCTTCCTATAAAACTCCCCTATGACGCCGATCTCAATTCTTCCGGTAATCCATTAGATAACCATCCAAATTGGAAAAATACAACGCATAAAAAGACCGGAAATCCAGCGACTAGAGAGACAGATACTTTAGATACTTTTGTTGATTCATCTTGGTATTTTTTAAGATTTTGTTCTCCTCAAAATAAAAGCTCCCCTTTTTCAAATGAAAAAGTTAATTACTGGATGCCAGTTGATCAATATATTGGAGGTATAGAGCATGCAATTTTACATTTGCTATATTCTAGATTTTTTATGAAAGCTATTCAAAAATCTAATAAAAAAATAAAGTGTTCTGAACCATTCAAGAACTTGTTTACTCAAGGCATGGTTTGTCATGAGACTTATAAAGATCAAAAAGGTAATTGGCTTTATCCTAATGAAGTAGAGATAATGTCAAACAAAAGAGCTGTTAAAATTAAAGATAAGTCTAAAGTCACAATTGGTGCTTCAGAGTCTATGTCAAAATCAAAAAAAAATACAATAGATCCTGAAGTTATGATTAAAGAATATGGGGCTGATGCTGTAAGATGGTTTATATTGTCTGATAGTCCTCCGGAAAAGGATGTTCAATGGTCAGATACTGGAGTTTTTTCTGCAAATAAATTTTTACAAAAAATTTGGAATTTAAATTTAGAAATTTTAAAAAAAAACGATGAGAAGAAAAACGATGACGCGAACGTTTTTAAAGAAAAAATTAATTTGTACGTTTATAAAATTGATAATGCTATAAAAAATTTTCAATTTAACGTAGCTATTGCAAATTTTTATGAAGTATATAGATATTTTAACGAGTCTATTAAATTAAAAATAAATAAAAAAACTTTAGTTGATAACATCATTAAAATAATGAAATTAATGATACCTTTTACGCCTCATTTAGCTCATGAATGCTTATCAAATTTAAAGTGCAAAAATCAAAATATTTGGCCAGAAATCGATAAAAATATTTTAAAAAACAGCACAATCAACTTAGTAGTGCAGGTAAACGGGAAAACGAGAGACGTATTAAGTATTAAACAAAATTTAGGTCAAAAAGAGATTAATGAGCTAATTATAAGGTCCTCAAAGGCAAACAAGTACATTATTGATACAAAAATTGTAAAAACTATCTTTATTAAAAATAAAATAATAAATTACATAATAAAAAATTAATGACAAAAGTAATAACTAAAATATTTCTGTTTATTTTCTTATCTTCAACACTAGGTTGTGGCTTCAAAGTTTTAAATGAATTTGAACAAAACAATTTTACAATAAACGATATACAAACTTCTGGCGACAAAAGGATAAATTTCAAAATTAAAAATAATCTACTTACTTACTCCAAGAAAGATAGTCAAAATATCTTGCTTTTAAATTTAAATTCAAAAAAAATTAAAAGTATAAAAGAAAAAAATATTAAAAATGAAATAACAAAATATCAGATTTCACTAATCACTAATGTTGAATTTAGTGTGTTAAATGTCGATACAAAAAACAAGATAAATATTTCAAGCGAAGGAGAGTATTTAGTTGCTGACAATTATTCAACTACTTTGAATAATGAAAAAAAATTAATTGATGATTTAATAGAAAATATTTCTGAGGAAATTATTAAAAAAATAAGTATAAAATTGGATGATATTTAAAAGCTACATTTTAGAAAAAGACTTAAAAATAGCTAATAACCACCCTGTCTTTTTATTCTACGGTGAAAATCATGGTTTAAAGAAAGACTTTAAAGAAGGTTTAAAGGTGATGAATAATAATAAAGAAATATTAAATCTGTTTCAGGCAGATATTATTAAAAACAAAAATATCTTAATTAATGAAATCTCGAATAAATCCTTATTCAATGAAAAAAAAATGATATTTATTAATGATATCAACGATAAAATATTGGAAATCTTAGAGGAAGTTTTTAGTAGTATTCAGCAGGAGAACATTTTTCTCTTTGCAGATAATCTGGATAAAAAATCAAAACTTCGAAATTATTTTGAAAAATCCAAAAAATTTGGAGTTTCGGCATGTTATCAAGATAATGCTATAACGATAAGAAAAATAATCACCGATAAGCTTAGATCATATAAAGGTTTGAGCACTGAAATCATAAACTTAATAATTGAAAGCACTGGATTAGATAGAAATAAGGTCAACAATGAAATTGATAAAATTAAAAGTTGTTTTCAGGATAAAATAATTCTTTCAGGACAAATAGATCAGTTGCTTAACATAAAAATAAATGACGACTTTAATCAGTTAAAAGATGAAGCTTTAAATGGTAATAAAAACAACACTAATAAGCTTCTAGGAGATACAGTTTTTGAACCTGAAAACAATGTCTATTACATAAATTTAATTAACCAAAGAATTAACAAGCTTAATGAAATTCAGAATATGAAACAAAAGGGAGAAGATATTGAAACATTAATATCAAGTATTAAACCTCCAGTATTTTGGAAAGATAAACCAAATATAATTGAGCAATTAAGAAAATGGAATAAAGATAAAATTCAAGTTGCTTTAAAAAAAACCTATGATGCTGAAATAAAAATTAAATCAAATGCATTAGTAAGAAAAGATTTATTAATAAAGAATTTAATAATAGATCTCTGCAATACGGCTAATTCCGCTTAAGTAAACTAGATACAAGCTCAAACTGTTCCAAATTTTTATACTCAATTGTAATTTTACCTGAATTATTTTTTTTATTTTGAATACTTACATTTAAGCCTAAGTTTTCTTGTATTCTGCTTTGCTCGCTTAATATATTTGAGTCTATCTTAATTTGTCCCGACTTTTGAGGACCCTTTTTAGATCTTACTAATAGTTCTACACTTCTAGCACTTAGATTTTTAGCTACTATTTCCTCTGCTATATTGGTTGCACTAGGCAAACCTATTAAAGGTCTAGCTTGTCCGGCTGTTAGATTGCCCTCCTCAATTAATCCAATAACATCTTCTGGTAATGATAAAAGCCGCAAAGTATTACTGATGTGACTTCTACTTTTGGACATGAATTTTGCTATTTTTTCATGATCATATCCGAATTCTTCGTGTAGCCTTTGATAACCTTTTGCTTCTTCTATAACGTTAAGATCGTCCCTTTGAATGTTTTCAACTATAGCAACCTCAAGTGCTTCATTGTCATTTAAGTCTAAAATAATGATTGGAATTTCATGCAATCCTGCTTTTTGAGCGGCAAGCCACCTTCTTTCTCCAGCAATAATTTGATATCTTCCAGGGTCTACTTTGTCCTCTCTTACTGCTATGGGCTGGATAATTCCATTTTTTTTTATAGAATTAGCCAATTCATTGAGCTTTTCTTCATCAAAATGCACCCTTGGCTGATATTTATTAGGGCTCAAGTCGCTAATATTAGCTTTGCTTCTATTATTTATTGGTTTTTCATTTGTTTTTGGCTCAGGGCTTTGGTCTCCAAAAAGAGCTGTTAAACCTCTGCCGAGACCTTTTTTTTTACTCGTACTCATGCTGCACTTTCCACATTAAGATCTTTTTTCATCAAAAATTCATCTGCTAATTTAAAGTAAGATTTGCTTCCAAGACAGGCTTTGTCGTAAATTATACAAGGCAAACCATGTGATGGGGCTTCTGAAAGTCTTACGTTTCTTGGTATTACAGTCTCGTAAACTTTTTCTTTGAAAAAGGTTCTAGCCTCTTTATCTACTTGTGCGGATAATTTATTTCTTTTATCGAACATCGTTAATAAAATTCCTCGCACTTTTAAATTTGGATTCAGATTAACTTTAATTCTATCTATAGTCTTAACTAGTTGAGTTATTCCTTCCAACGCAAAAAACTCTGTTTGAAGAGGTACTAAAATCTCATCGGAAGCAACTAAGGCCATTATTGTCAACAAACTTAATGATGGAGGACAATCTATAAAAATATTATCATATTTCGAAAGCAAGCTATTTTTTTCTTTTTCTAAAATTTGCTTTAAGACAAATGCTCTATCAGAGTCATTTGCTGTTTCAACTTCAAGACCTGATAAATTCACATTTGATCCTATTAAATCTAGGTTCCTGACATCAGTTTTTTGAATTGCCTCTTTCAATTCAATTTTCTTAATTAGTAAATTATAAATATTATTTTTTTCATCATTGTTGGATTTACCTAGCCCTGTAGTGGCATTACCTTGAGGATCAAGATCAATGATAAGATTATTTTGACCCAAAATGGACAAAGCAGTTGCTAGATTAATAACTGTTGTTGTTTTCCCAACTCCACCTTTTTGATTTATAACTGCTATAATAGATTTGTTTTTCATTTTATTTTACATCTATCAAAATAATTTTAGAATCTTGATCTGTAATGCTATCTTCCAACTTATAACTATAATTTGGATCTAAAGATACACTATTTATTTCTGTCTGTGCATTTTTGCCCTTTAAAATAATCAGTTTATGTGGTTTTTTTATAGTTTCACGTGAAAATCGAATTATTTTCCCCAATTTTTTAAATGCTCTACATACTATAACATCAGAATTTACCTCTTTTTCGTAAATATCACCTTCTATAATCACTTTTTTTAAATTTAATCTTATTTTAATACTTTTTAAAAAATCTCTTTTTACTGGAGATTTTTCATATAATTTCACGTGAAATCCCATGTTTTCCCCGTAAATACTCAGAATTATGCCTGGAAAACCAGCGCCTGAGCCAAAGTCGCCAATGTTATTGATCATTTTATTGTTAAAGAACTTTACAATTTGAGCAGAGTCTAGAATATGTCTAAACCATACGCTATTTTCGGTGTTTCTTGAAATTAAATTATATCGTTTATTATGTATTAAAAGCGAATCATGAAATATTTTTAACTTATTTATTGAATTTTTAGAAAAATTTAGCTTTTTTATGAGAATATCTATTACTTTATGCTCATCCATTAAGCAGTTTCTTTGTATTTCAGCCTTTTTATATGAGAAAGAATGATAATAATTGCTGCTGGAGTCACTCCATCTATCCTAGTAGCTTGACCAAGAGTTTTTGGCTTAATTTTTTTAAGTTTAAACTTTATTTCGTTAGATAGACCGCTCAACAAATCATAATTTATATCATTTGGAATTGTAACTGACTCGTCTTTATTAAAAGATTCTATATCTACAGATTGCCGTTCTAGATAACCAAGATAGTGTGCATCGATTTCAACCTGCTTATCGAGGTCGTCTCCATAGTAGGGTATATTAGTAAATATTTGCCTTATTTTAGCCATATTTACATTTCTTTGCCCTATGATCTTTAAAACTGTTCTTTTGACGCCATCCATAGCAATTTTAATTGAGAATTTTTTAGCTTCATTAGGAGACAAAGAATTTGATTTTAAGAATTTGTTTAGATTAATTAATTTTTTTTCTTTGTCTAAAAAAGATTTTTTTCTTTTAGACTTAACTAAATTTATTTTAATACCTAAATGAGTAAGTCTCTGATCTGCATTATCTGCTCTTAGTGTTAATCTATATTCAGCTCTCGATGTAAACATCCTATACGGTTCGGAAACACCCTTAGTTATTAAATCATCAACCATTACACCTATATAAGAATTTGATCTACTCAAGACAAACTCTTTTTCTTTTTTTACTTTTAGAGCTGCATTTACTCCCGCTATAAGACCTTGTGCTGCGGCTTCCTCATATCCAGTAGTGCCATTTATTTGTCCAGCTAAAAATAGTGATTTTATCTTTTTTGTTTCAAGTGTAATTTTGAGCTCTCTAGGATCAACAAAGTCATACTCTATTGCATATCCTGCTCTTTTCATCTTAACTTGCTCTAAACCCTTGATTTTAGCTAATATTTGAAGCTGCACTTCTTCTGGGAGGGATGTAGAAATGCCGTTTGGATAGATAGTGTTATCAGTTAGACCTTCGGGCTCTAAAAATATTTGATGCTTTTCTTTTTCTTTAAATTTAACAATCTTATCTTCGATAGAGGGACAATATCTCGGTCCAACTCCTTTAATATTTCCTGAATACATTGCGCTTCTTGTAATATTATTACTTATAATTTTGTGAACTTGACTATTTGTATAAGTCATACCACACTTAACCTGCTTATTATGAATTTTGTGTGTTAAAAATGAAAAATAATAATGGTCATCATCTGCTGGCTGCATTTCCAATTCGTCGTAATTAATTGTATCACCATTTAACCTTGGTGGTGTACCTGTTTTAAGTCTACCAATTTGTAAATTAAATTTTTCTAGCTGTTCACTTAGACCGGTTGAGGGTTTTTCATCGTATCTACCCGCTGGTGTCTGTTTTTCTCCAATATGAATTAAACCATTTAAGAATGTGCCTGTTGTTAAAATTAATTCTTTACATCTAACTTCTTTTCCACTTTGACAGATAAAACCTACGATTTGGTTTTCATTAAACAAAAATTTTATTACTGGGTCAGCTACCACCTCTAAATTTTCATATTTTAATAAAATATTCTGCATATGCTCTTTATAAAGAGTTCTATCTGATTGAGTTCTGGGTCCTTGTACTGCTGGACCTCTACTTCGGTTTAATAATCTAAACTGAATACCTGATTTATCCGCTACAACGCCCATTACACCATCTAATGCGTCTATTTCACGTACTAAGTGACCTTTGCCTAGTCCTCCTATAGCAGGGTTACATGACATTTCACCTATTGTCTCTATTTTATGAGTAAAAAGTGCAGTATTTACGCCGATTCTAGCGGATGCTGCTGCAGCCTCGCATCCAGCATGTCCTCCTCCGATAACTACTACATCGTACGTTTGTTTAATCATCTTGAGAATGTAACTGTCTTATTTAATATTACAAGTAGTTTTATTTCCCTATACAGAAGTCTTTGAAGATAGATCCAAGAATTTCTTCTACATCTACCTTGCCAATAATACTTCCTAAATGTCTAGTAGCCATTCTCAGATCCTCGGCAGCTAATTCTAGGTCTTTACTTTGATCTTTTTTAAGAAATTTATCAATTTCTTTTAAACATTCATTTAGTTTTACTCTATGTCTTTCTCTTGTAATTAAAACATTGTTGTTCGAAGAAATTTTATTGTTCAATTTTTCTTTAATCAAATTTATCAATTGATCTATTTTTTTATTATTTTTCACTGATGCTAAAACAGTGTCTACATCAAATTTATGATTTTGTTTATCTAGAACATCTGATTTATTTAAAAGAACTATAGTGTCCTTGTTAATCATTTTCTGAATTTGGTTACTTATTTGTTTCGATGAATTATCAATTACAACTATATTTAGATCAGCCTCTTTTGATTTTCCCAGAGCTAAATAAATACCTTTTTTTTCTATTTCATTTTTAGCTTCTCTAATACCAGCAGTATCGGCAATAATTACTGGATAACCGTCTAAATTTAAATAAGTTTCTATTACATCTCTTGTGGTACCCGCTTGATCTGAAACAATTGCAACTTCTCTTTTAGACAGCAAGTTTAATAATGATGACTTACCTGCATTAACTTCACCTGTTATAGATACTCTAAAACCATCCCTGATTTTTTCGCCAATTTTGTTATCTTTGATAATTTTAGTTATTTCAGAGTGAATTTCTTTGATAGACTGATGAGCGTCTTTTAATACTTTTTCTGGGAGATCTTCCTCTGCAAAATCAATTTTTGCTTCGATAAACGCTAGTGATTTTATGATTTTTTCTCTTAATTCATTGTAGTAATTTGATGCATTGCCTTGAACTAACTTAACTGCTTGTTGTCTTTGCAATTCAGTTTCCGAATGAATTAAATCTCCTATGCTTTCAGCTTTAAGTAAATCGATTTTGTCGTTTTGAAAAGCAAGTTTAGTAAATTCACCTGGTTCAGCTAATCTGCAGTTTTTTTGCTCTGACAAGGTTTTTAATAAAGCGCTAATTACTGCGTTACTGCCATGAATTTGTAATTCTGCAAGATCTTGTCCTGTATAGCTATTTGGTCCAGGAAACCACAATAATAGAGCCTCTGGATCAATTATGTTATCATTTTTTGGATCATAAAATTTGCAAAAATTTACCTCATTAGACTTTATGCTCTTTAATTTGGTTAAATTTTCGCAAATCTTTAACGTTTCATTGCCAGAAATTCTTACTATAGCTATCCCTGAGGGTCCTCTACCCGATGATAAAGCATAAATATTCATTGAACTATAATGATAAACCTCGATTAGAGATTATTTTGCTTAATTCTTTTATTGTATTGTTATTGCTTATATTTTTTACAATCAGCTCTTTCAGAGGATCTAAATATCTATTTCTTTTAAAAAAGAAATGTGTGGCATCAATCCCCAAACCCATAATTATGTTTTCTGGCTTTCGACTATTATAGAAATCATTTAATGCATAACTATTCTTTATGGAAATACCTAGTCCAGCGTAATAGAATATAATTTCTTGTAATTTTTTTATATCCCTAAGAACTAAATTAAAGCCTTGTCCAGCTAGTGGATGGATAGTATGAAGTCCTTCACCTAAAACTAAAATATCTCTTTGGTAATATTGTCTTTTTAAACCAAGTGATATTGGATAAGATTGAATATTACTTAGAGTAATACTCTTTTCAGTTTTTAATACTTCTACTAGTTTGCTTTTAATTATATTGTTAATTTTTGTTGAATTATTTTCATAAAAGCTTTTTTTGAGGCTCCACACAAATGAAAAGAAGTTTTTTGAAAATGGTAAGATAGCTAAAGGACCTTCTTAAGAAAAAATTGACTTGTATTCAAACTTTTAAGCTTATGTTTAACAAAGCCTGTGATTGCTATTTCTTTATAATCTCTCTTGATTGATCTCATTTTAATTATATTTTCGTAAATTTTTGATTTTCCACCTAAACAAAGAACACGTAAATCATAGTCTTTAAGTTCTTCTAAATTTTTTACCTCTTTACGAATAACTTTAATCTTTTTTTTTTTTATTTCTTTAAATAAAATATTTTTAATTTTATCATTCTCAAAAGTGTACATGAGATTAGAGCTTTTTTCGTTGAGATTTAAAAAGTTTATTTTTTCTTTGGTTGTTTCATAAAAAAGATTTATATTTTTTGATGGCCAAAATAATTTAATACTTGGACTAATAATATTTTCCTTAATAAATTTGAAATTTGTATCTGACACGGCTGTAATTCTTTTATCTTGAACTTTTGTGCCTTTTTTTGCTATCAAATTGACTTCTATTCCAGGCACTTGAGACATGCTTATAGCTGTCATTAAACCTGAAAGACCGTCACCAACAATGCATATTCTCTGTTTATTCATATTAAAATTTTTAACACTTTAACAAAAATGGTAAAAAGTAGGTAAAACGATTCGAAATGAATACAAACTTTTTAAATAGTTTAACAAATTTTTTAAAAAAGCGAACCTTTGAATTATTAGGACTTATCCTAATTTTAGCCTGCATTGCCTTAGCTATATCCTTTGCTACTTATACTCCAGATGATCCTTCATTCATATATGGTGATAGTAATGTAGAAATTAAAAATTTCTTTGGCATTTATGGAAGTAGTGTTGCTGATTTTTTGCTTCAAAGTTTTGGGCTAGCTTCTTTTCTACTTTTAGCTAATTTTTTATTTTGGGGAATAAATTTGTTAATTAAAAAGGAAATCAAAAGAATAATACTAAAATTATTTTTAGTTGTAGCTTATCTTGTTTTTGGATCAATTTTTATTTATATAACTTTTAATAGTTCTTTTTGGCTTATAGATAATGGAAACTCAGGTTTTGTTGGTCAAATCAGTTATAATTTTATAAACGAGTTAGCTCCTTGGATTAACAATCAGTATTCGCTTTTTGTATTATTTTTTTTTACACTTGTTTTCTTTATTTTTTCATCTGACCTAAATATAAAACAAATAACAAAAAAAATATTTAAATTTTTATTTAAAAAGAAAGTAACAATTGTAAACCCATCAAGTTTTATTAATGACAAAATTGAAGAAGAAGTTTCTTTTGCTGAAAAACCTCAACAATCCTTCATTTTTGATAACAAAGAACAAGAAGAAGAAAAAATAATTCAAAGAAAAATTAAATATAAATTGCCTTCAATAGATTTTTTAGAAAAAAATACTGAGAAACTAGATTTATCAGAAATCAGCAAAAATCGACCTGACTCTAAATTTATGGAAAAAATTTTACTAGATTTTGGTATCGACGGAAAAATTAAAGCTATTAATAATGGTCCTGTTGTTAGTTTATATGAATTTGAACCAGCGCCAGGAGTAAAAGTTTCAAAAATTATTAACTTATCCGAAGATTTAGCTCGAAACACAAGCTCAACATCAACAAGAGTTTCTGTTATTCCAGGAAAAAACACAGTTGGAATTGAAATTCCAAATGAACTTAGAGAGAGTGTTTCTCTTAAAGAACTGATATCTAATGATAAATTTGATAAAAAAGAAATAAAACTACCTATAGCTCTTGGAAAAAGTATTTCTGGAATTCCAATTGTAGGGGACCTTACTAATATGCCCCACTTACTTATTGCTGGAACAACAGGTTCTGGAAAATCAGTATGTATAAATACAATAATAGTATCTCTGCTTTATAAGTTAGACCCTGATTTGTGTAAGTTCATTTTAATTGATCCTAAAATGCTGGAACTGTCAACTTATGAAGGAATACCTCACTTGCTTACACCAGTTATTACAGATGCAAAAAAAGCGACAGCTGCTTTGTCTTGGACGGTTAAAGAAATGAATAGCAGATACAAACTGATGAGCAAAGTTGGAGTAAGAAACATAGATGGTTACAACGCTAAACATAAACTTAAAATGCCTTATATTGTAGTGGTTGTTGATGAGATGTCAGACCTGATGCTTGTAGCTGGTAAAGAAATAGAAAATTATATTCAAAAATTATCTCAAATGGCTAGAGCAGCGGGAATCCATATAATTATGGCAACTCAAAGACCTAGTGTGGACGTTATAACTGGCACAATTAAAGCTAATTTTCCAACAAGAATATCTTTTCAGGTAAGTTCTAAAATCGACAGTAGAACCATATTAGGCGAACAAGGCGCTGAACAATTACTTGGTAAAGGGGATATGCTTTTCATGTCATCAGCAAATCGTATTATAAGAATACACGGTCCATTTGTATCAGAACAAGAAATAGAAAAAATTGCAAATTCTTTAAGAGCTCAAGGTGAACCAGATTATATGGAGGAAATTACATCCTTAGAAACCGCAGAAAGCTCTTTAACATCTGGAGGTGAAGGAGGTGAGGATGAATTATTTAATCAAGCTGTAGAAATTATTAAAACTGAAGGAAAAGCTTCTACAAGCTTCTTACAGAGAAAATTACAAATTGGGTACAATAGAGCTGCTAGAATTATTGATATGATGGAAGAAAAAGGTATCGTTAGCAAAGCAAATCATGTTGGTAAACGTGATGTTCTTTAAAAAAATATTCTTAGTTTCAATTTTTCTTTTTTTTTCAGTAAAATTATCTGCTAATGAGAAAAATCAAATAATTTCTCAAATTAAAAGTTTAAATTCTTTAGAATTTACATTTGATCAATTGATTAACGAGAAAATAGAAAAAGGCAGTTGTCTTCTAGAATTTCCTGGAAAATTAAAATGTAATTACTTTGATGATAAAAAAAAGGAGCTAATTATTAATAAAAAAAAATTAGCAATTACTCAGAAAAGATATGGTAAAACTTATCATTATCCAATTTCTAAATCTCCGTTTTTAAATATTCTTTACAAAGATAGACTTTTAGAAATTGTAAGATCTGGAGACTTAGAATTGACCGATCAAATGATAAAGCTTATTTATTTAGGAGATAGTGAAATAACAGTTCTTTTTGATAGAAAAACTCTGGACTTAAGAGGTTGGCAAATTACTGATCAGTATAATAATAGTATTAATTTTTCATTAAACATTGTTGCTAAAAATGATGTGTTTAAAAAAGGAACTTTCAAAGTTCCTAAAATTAACTAAGCTACAAAGTCGATTTCTTCTTCTTTAAAAGTTTCAAAACCTTTCGATTTATAATTTTGCAGAGCATGTTTATGATCTAAACTACAAGTATGAACCCACATTCTTTCAGGATTTTTTCTAGAAGCACTTGCAATAGCATGATTTACAAGTATAGATCCAAGCTTTAACCCCCTAAATTCTCTTAATACTCCTAAATTAATTAGTTCTACTTCATTAGAAACAGTATGATATTCTTGCTCATAATATCCAACAAGTTCCTCACCTTTTTTAAGAACATGCGTTTCTAAATTTTTATTGGTAACATATTTAACCCATTCGCTATCAGACCATAATAATCTGTCTCTCCAGTAATGATCTACACCTATTTGTTTATAAAAAAATTTGTTTAAATGAAAGTTGTTTTTATCATCTAAAATAATTTTGAAGTTTTCCGGAAGATTTAAATCGACCGTCTTTGAAAAATCTTTAATTTCTAAAAAAAATCTCTTAACTCTTGAAACCATTAGCTTACCATCTTTCCGATTTTTTCACCTGAAAATATATGAAAGTGTAGATGAGGAACTTCTTGTCCTCCATCGCTTCCAATATTTGTTAAAGCTCTGTATCCTTTGCCTTTAGAGCCCATTAAATTTGCTACATGGGTAATAGCTTTGTTAAATTCTACAATTTCTTTATCGGATGCCTTGTTATTAAAATCATCTAAATCTACATATTCACCTTTTGGTATGACTAAAACATGTACTTTCTTTTGTGGATTGATGTCACGAAAAGCTAAGACATGATCATTTTCATAAACTTTCTTGCAAGGAATTTCTCCTCTAAGAATTTTTGCAAAAATATTATTTTTATCGTAGCTCATTTTTGTCTTTTCTTAAGTTCACTCATCACATCTTCAATCTTTATGTTATTAGCTTCTAAATAAACCATCAAATGATACATCACATCAGCAGCTTCGTGTATCTTATTTGAATTTTTTTCCACAGATTCTATTAATTCGCCTATTTCCTCTTTTACTTTTGAAACACTTAGGT